>ERZ779842.51-NODE-51-length-143703-cov-5.740156_pt1 | contig 143703 bp, 149 predicted proteins | sample MGYA00511095_ERZ779842 | MGnify/ENA primary metagenome ERZ779842 (study PRJEB29588, sample SAMEA2154036) | human gut metagenome | biome: human gut; feature: human-associated habitat; material: faeces | place: Denmark | collected 2008/2010 ... | reverse complement strand
TAGTCAAGAAGAAATATGTCGAATTGTTATTTTGTATACTAATTATTATTGTAAGAATTGTAAAATGCTATTTAATCGAAATCTTAAATAATTATGATTTTTGATAATATTTATTTTCAAATTCTATTGGAGAAACATAATTTAAATATCTATGCGAACGCTTTTTAATATAAAAATCGATGTACTCATCAATAATTTTTGTCAGCATTGGTTTTGAAGTGAAAATATGACGATAAAAGCGCTCTTTTTTAAATAACTGGAAGAATGATTCCATTGGTGAATTATCATAAGGACAACCGGCTTTTGTAAAAGATTGTTCTATTCCATATTTTTTCAAAATATTACTAAAAGAAGTTGAAACATAATTTGAACCTCTGTCACTATGCAAAATCGTACTTTTACCAATATTTCTGGATTCGACTGCCTTTTTTAACGTTGCATTTACCAATTGATTGCTATTACTTAACTATTATTAAAACAACTAACAATATTTTTAGTATGAAAATAAAAAACATCTTGATATATCATATAACTCATATTACACTGATATTATATTTATATGTTTTTTATAAAACTTTTTGATAAAAACTACGATTTCGCTCTTGACTAAAAATATAAAAAAGTCAGTGTGTTTTTAATACACTGACACAATTATATATTTATCAATATCGAAATTATATTTTTTTCCATAGTACAAGTTCTGCATTTTCGCCATTACAACCATATTTATATACAGCGATAAACTTTTCATTAGCAGCTACACCATAACATTTATCGCTTCCTTCAATATCTATCTGTTTTGCATAGTATTGTGTATCGTTATCAAGAATTTTAGCTTTATCCCCATTAGGAAGTATACATTCTATATTCAAGTAATTTCCGTCCATAAGATTTAAAGAATTAAAATTCTCAAATTCTTTTATCCCAAGTTTCTTAATTTTTTCAAGTAAAAACTGTTCCATAAAATTCACCCTTTTTATTTTATTTTATCAAATATATATAACCAAGTCAATTCTTTCTGATTCAATTATTTCTATTCCTCGGTTGAACCTAGGATTTATTTCTGTACTGAAGAGACAAAAAGTAGGACACTAAAAATTGTATCATTTTTAGTGTCCTATCGTGGTTGCGGGGGCATCGTATTTGCCTTTTCGCACAATGGCAGAGCCATTGTTTGCACTCTTGCGGTGCACAAAATTTATTGCGGCTTGGAGCGCCGATAAATTTTGACCGCTGCGCCACAACAGCCTGCGCTGTATCTCCCACCGGGAGCGCTTGGCAGTTGTGCTCCGGGAACCCGTCGGTCGCAACCGTGAGCATAGCTCACAGCACAAAAAGAAAACCACCCAAATTGGGTGGTTTCATTTTGTGGTTGCGGGGGCAAGATGCAAACTATCGCAGAACGCTATATATTGCGGAGTTTCTTTCAAAGAGAATTGCAATTGACTGCAATATGACTGCAATAGAAATATATTTTTAAAAATGCAAATATTTTTTCAAAAAGCATTGACAAATACACACTTAGTGTGTATAATAATATACATAAGGAGGTTGGTATGAAAAGAAGAGATTTAGAAAAGCTTTTAAAACAAAACGGTTGGCGTTTTTTGAGGTCGGGTGCAAATCATGATGTATTCACCAACGGCAAAGAAATTGAACAATTGCCGCGGCACAAAGAAATAAACGAACAACTCGCAAAAGCAATCATCAAGCGTAGGGGATTGAAATAAATCCCCTATCCCTTGATAAAATATATATTGTATAAAACAGATTTGAAAGGAGTTAGATTTATGAAATTAGTTTATCCTGTAGTAATTAATACAAGCAAAGAAAAGTCAGATGAATATTATTCTGTATATATTCCCGATTTAGATATATATACTGAGGGAAAAGACATTGCCGATTGTATAGAAATGGCACGAGATGCTATAGGTATTAATTGTTTAACATTAGAAGAAAATTTAAAAAAGCCTTTTCCAAAACAATCTGATTTTGATTCTGTTACTTGCAAAAATAATCAAATTAAAACATTAGTCGATGTTAATTATGATGAGTATAAAAAACAACATTCGATGAAAACAGTGCGCAGAAATGTTACATTGCCTTCTTGGATTAATTATGCAGCTGATAAAAGCGGTGTTAATGTTTCTGCCGTATTGCAAAGTGCTCTAAAAAAAGAATTAAATTTATCTGACAGACCATAATTAGTAAAACAGAAAAAATCCCCCCACTTTCGTAATGAAAGCAGGGGGATTTTGTTATTTGAGCTTTGCTGATTTTATATAGGCTATTCTGCCGGTTTTAATTACTTTGATTTTATCGACACTTGCCGATGCGTGCGATAGTACCTTAACCTTTGTTTTGGGCAGGTAGCTGTATTTTGTGCCGGTAAGATTTGACTTTGAATAGAGCGTTGTTTTGCCCTTAAGGGTATAAGTCTTACCGACAGTTGTTTTGTATGTGACCTTTTTTGTGGTAGCTGGCTTTTTGGTAGTTGTTCGTTTTTTCGGCTTTGAATAATCGTTGCTGAAAATCCAAAAGCTTTTGGTATTTCCGTACTTTTTCAATTTAGCCTCGGTAACATAGGCAATATTACCCGATGTCTTTACTTTAGCGGCACGGCGGCTTGGCGTATTGAATTTGCCTTTATAATAATATGGGTCATAAACAGTCACGGTGCCGTTTTTATCGGCAACAAATAAAACATAATGACCGCTTGTCGTAAATAAGCCACTACCGCAGGAGGCAACCACGAAATAATCCGACGCGCCGTCTTTGTTTTTATCTGTCTTAAGATATGACAAAGCTGTATTAATATTCGAGGTTGTCTTATATTTCTTAAAATTGAAATAATCCGCAACAAAACTCCAAGCACTCCACGCCGTTCCGTTTGATTTAGTGCGATAGCCGTTATCAACAAAAAGCTTTGCCATTGTGTTTGGTGTTATAGCGCCCTTTGAGCTTGACACAACCATTGCGGCACAAGTGGGACCGCATCCGGAGCTTTTAATGGTTTGTGATTTTTTATTGGAGCTTGTATATACAACGGACGCCCAACGGCTGTCTGCCTGACTGTAATATGTCAAGCCTGTGCATTTTCCGAGCAATGATTTGCCTTTGCCCGTGTTGGTGCCGTCATAAGGTATATTTTCCTGCTCAACGGTACCGTCGCTTTCGAGTGCACCCTCATCAATTACGCTTGTCTCCTCCTTGGGCGAAGCTGAAATTGTGTTGTCTGTTCCGATGTCCTCGCCTGCTGCAACAATTTCTTTTGTTTTCTTGGCGGTTTTCTCAACCTCGGGTGAAATTGTTACCTCATTGACCTGTGTTGTCCGTTTCGCCGTTGTTTGTGTTTCAGTCGGCACCGACTGTGAACACGCCGCAAGCATTGAAAAAATCATAACAGCACACAATAGGATATGTATTACCTTATTTCTTTTCATTTTCATTACCTCCGATATTTTCAAATTCAGAATATGTGTTTATTGCATTTTTTACCGCATCAAATATGCGTTTGAACAACTTATCGTAGCCGAACATTGCTCCGTACGCAATAAAAAACGAGCCTACAACGGCGGCTATAACGATATACCACTTTAGCGCGAACGGCATAAGTTGAGATGCCGCAATCACCGTAACAAGCGTCAAAACAAGTGAAACACCGACAACAATAGCGTTATATACAGCGTTTGTAACGCTGCTTTTGAAAAGCGATTTTATAATTTCGGTGACGATTTGCACCGATAAAATAAGAACGGCAATAATAACAAGAGTGATACATAAATATTTCATTTTCAATCAATCCTTTCTGCGATTTTTTCGAGGTCGTCAATGCGGTGGTTTGCAACCTTGATTCGGTCCTCAATAACCGGAATGCGTTCCGCGAAATTGTTATGCTTGTCAACCTTCTTTTCGAGCTGCCCAATTCGATACGCGGTCAGCTTCGATGAAGCAACAATACCGCCGAAGGTCCCGACAAGCGTTCCGACAAGCGACAACAAACCGACAATTATTTCATTACTCATCATCTGTTACCTCCTCTGTTTCGTCCTTATTGACTTTGTGATGAGGCTTTTTCTTTTGTGGGAACTGATAATCGTCAACCTCAATCAGTTTGCCGTTTTTATAAATTTTAGCTTTCAATTGCATCCACCCCCCATAACTCGACTTTCATTCCCTTTGGCAGTTTTCTGTCTTCGTCTGTGTAAATTTTCAAAATATCAATGTTATTTACACTACCGAAATTGAATGTGCAGTAGCTTTGATTTGAACTATTTCTTGTTGATGATATTGCAATATTACCGTCATCTAAATCGCAGTAGTCAACCGCATATTGCAAAAATCCTTTTAAAAAGGGATTTGTTTCGACATCCATTACATTTATCTTGTATGTGTTTAATGCTGTTGAGGCAAATTTTGCAGGTGCAATATATACTTCAAATGATTGCTCGTAATCACTGTCAACAAAAATGTTTGTATGAAATGCAACATAACCACTTGTTAGTACAGTGACTGTCGGTGTTGTGATAACAACCTTTGCCGCGCTCAAATTGAGCGGATTGCCGTTTTCATCCTCTGTTCGCTGATACTCCACGGCATCATCAGAGAGCATGTCTGTGCAGATTTTGCGCCATTGGGGCTGCTCTTTGGCGGCAAAGAGCTTTTCAATATAATCCTGCGTAACATAATTGCTTTTGTTGAAATCGTTTGTACCGTCGGCGGCAATATAGTGCGCACCGGTGGCAGTTACCATAATGACGCCGCTATCAGGTGAGCCTAAAAGTATATCGTTTTCGGATAAAACAAACACTTGTTCGCCGTCTGTAAATTCAGCGCCTCCTGTTCCGACAAGATAAATCTTTTTAGGCTCAATTTGTTCCAATGTGACGGTGCCGGTCAGTTCTGTGAAATGTGACAGCTCACTTACCTCATTCGCGGAATCAAGTATTAATTTTTTAAGCTGCTCAAATGTGTAGTTTCTCGTTCCGTCCGGCGACTCTACGAGAAATATTTCATTGCCCGAAAATTCGGGTAACTGTGGATAATCTTTAATTTTTGGCATTCTTTATAACCTCCTTTACTTATAAAATGCCGATTGCGACCCAATCAATCGATGTTTCGACTAAAGATGAACGGTTTAAATAAATAGTAAATTTATCAGTGCCGATATTGCCGGTACCGACCGAAACATTTTGAGGAGCACCCGTATGCGGCGTGAGAATTATTGTAGGCACTTTGGAAAAGGTGCAACCGTAGTTGACATTTTTGCTTATTGTTTCGTTTGCCTTTTTTACATTAATAGTCACTGTGCCACGCTTTATAATCGGAATATCGTGTCCGGAATTGCCCTTGAAAAATTTAATCCAACCATTCGAGTAAATTCTTAATGACGCTTTAGTGGTTCCCGATGCGTCCTGCACACCGAGCTGTGCGCCCAAAATATCAGGTTGGGCATTGCTCTGCTTCCAACTTGACACCCACGAAGTAATCTGTGCCTTGGCATATTTGGAAACCGAACGCACTTGGTCGGCAAAATCGTGCTTACCTTGCAAGGTTTTAATCTCCGTGCTGTTCTGATTGATTGATGAAGCCTGTTGCGTCAGTTTGTTTTCTGCCGCTGATATTTGGCTTGTGTGCTTGTTGACATAATCCTTAAGCTCATTCATATTATAGAGAACGGGAATTTCGCGAGTAACCGAGGTTATAACCGAATCCTTAAGCGTCACGAGGAACAACGATACTTCACGCGTCAAGCCGCCGTTTCGCAAATCATCCTGCACAAGGTTGGGCTCAACAGCATTCGATGCCGCTTCCTGCCCTTGAATAACAGCGAGCTCGACGCTTTCAACATTTGTAGAGGCGTCTTTGGTGTATCGCAGTGCAATTCTGTCGAGGCGCGTTGTGCCGACTGTTTGAGCGGCGCAGGTGACTTCCTCCGTTCCGTCAAGCCTTACATGAACGCCTTGAATCACTATTTCCGCCTTGTTTAAGCGCAGGCGTGAGGATTCGACCGTTACGGCATTCAATTGATTTTCAGAGGCAAGCGCATAATCATCATATCCCACGATGCCTTGCTGAAAAGCGGCGGCATCGTCTGATGTCACATGGGGCGTGCCGGTGTAGCCTGTTATTATTTTTGGCATTAATTATCATCTCCTAATGTATAAGAAATCGAAATTGTTCGATTTTTAACAGTTATTATTTTGTTTGTAATCGGTTGTTTGACTGTCAGCCCGGTTATATAATCCCTGCCGCCGACTATATCGCCGAGTTCAAGCCCGTCCGTATCGTCATTAAGCGTTATACTCTGTGAGTCGCCCGAGTTGATTTCCTTTAGCTTTTCGATGCCCGACTCGAGCAATTCATCCTCACTTTCGACATTGGGATAATCGTATAAATATATACGGGTAAGATTGCCCGGCGGAATTGACAAAACTTCCTCAACACTCGAATCGTCATTATACTTGAGGTATCTGACTTGACGGCTTTCAAGCTCACCACCGCCGAGAGCAATCATATACTCATATTTGGCGGTTTGATTTTTGATTTTAAAATCAATATTTCCGTCTTGTGAAAATTCAACACTTTGTGAATAGTCGAAAATCGGCACAGCCGACAATACGATTTGAACGCCGTCGTCTGTGCTTTGTGTTTCAATTTTTAATCGGTAATTGACCGACGCAAGCATTGCAATAACGCCCTCATATAATGTGCAATAACGGTTGAATTGATATTGGCTTACGCTGACAGCTGTCTTTTCCGTACTTGCCGTAAAAAGCGACGAAAAATGCATTTTCAACAGTGATGAAATACATTCGTTCAGCTCTCCCGATATGACTCGGTGTGATTGATTTTTGGGCGGCTCAATAATTTTTTGATTAAGCAGACCGCGGAATGTATCACCTGTAAACTTAATAGTGTTTTGTGCCGTGTCAACCTCGGGGTTGTCAATGAAACCGCCGTATTCAGTTCCCGGGCAAAAAACGATATTCTTTGCCGCAAACAATTCGGCATCGTAATCCTCGAGATTCAGCTCAATCTGAAAATCCATTTCCTTGGCCAAGTCAACATCAATGCTTGAAAACGGCGTGAGAAATCCAAGCTCCTCTTTTTGATTGGCAATTATAAAATTCATTCAATCACCCCGTTTCGGTTACGATATATTCGCCGTCGCTGTCAACAACATTCTTGCCGTCACTGTCGAGCAAATAGTAAATATTTTCATCCGGCTTTTGGTCGGGTGTTGGCGTTGCTTCCTGCGGCAGTAACCAACGAGGCTCGGAGCGTTTGTCAATAAGAGTAAGGCTGAAAGCGAAATCGCCTTTCCAACTTATTCGGCTTATTCCGACAGGTATAGCTTCAAATACCGATTGAGATTTTGAACGGCAATTGAAATATCGCACTCTTTCGCCGCCTGCCGTAATAAGTGTTACCTCTTTTGTGTTTTGGCGAGCCGTCACCTCGAGGCGTTCTGTTGATTTCAGCGTGCAGTTAAAACTATATCTGTGCAAGCCGACTGTTATACTCGGATTTTCGCACGGACCGTAAATCAACAGTATAAATTCGGCAGGCAAAAGCGAATCGTTTGTAAAATACTTTTCAATTGAGAAGCTTGGCTTATAATCAAACGGAAAATCAAACGCAAACTCAAATCCTTTATCCGATGACTCAACTACAGGATAAAAGGTCAGCGTTTTTTCCTTAAACCAATAGTTCACCTCGGTGATAGCCTTAAACTCGTTGAACATATACGGTAAATCGCTTTCCCAATCGGACTTATTGCTGTCGAGAATTTGGCAAGAGAGATAATACCCCGAATCGGTGAACAGCTTGCCGTATGCGTTGTTGCACACATCGTAATCAAAAACATCCGCGATATGATTAATTGCGTTGACATATTCCCTCTTACGCTCCGAAAGCGGTTTGGTATAATCGGGAACAACCGCAATTTTAAAGGTCTTTTCGCCTGCTGTTTTGCGGATATTTCTGTATCGGTCTTTGTCGTTATCCTTTTCCCAAGAGGAGTCGAGCAAATCGCCCTCTTGGAAAAGATACGGATAATCCGAAAAATCGAGCTTTTCACCGCGGGAATTTATATAATAGAATTTCATTTAAACACCCGCCTTTTGAAATCCGAGGTTTGACATATACCTTGTAACCTCGCGGTTGTCGGCAACGATTTTCAAGTTGCTCATACCTTCAAGCATTGCATTTACAAGTTTTGCGTTTGTCGATGACATCATCGTTATAACATCATCATTAAACACATTGACATATACCGGCTCGGCACTTTTCGTGCCTGCTGCTGTGGTAATCGCATAATTCATCGCCGTATTTTGAACGCTTGACTGCACCGGAGTAATCATTCTGCTCATATCTGTGCCGGATGTAAGCGACAACGAAACTGCCGAAATATCGGCGACTGCTTGTGAAACGCTTTTTCTCATTGACTTGACGGGAATTGATTTTTCAAAGCCGATGCCGAGTCCTAAGCCCATCATTTGACCGACTTCATCACGGAACACACGCGACGGAGAATGAATACCAAGTGATTTCTTAATGCCTGCAAGCGCCTCACTGCCTGCTTTCTTGGCGGCATCAATAAGGTTGCTTGCAACGCTTGACAAGCCTTTTGCAATGCCGTTGAGAATATTCTTGCCGACTTCGCCCCAATCGACTTCGGCGAACGAGTCTTTGACCGCCTTAATAATGTCGGGAATCGCCGCTACAAGGTCCGGGATAGCCTGAATTAAGCCGACTGCGAGTGTAGTGATAAGCGTAATTCCCATTTGAATAATAACCGGGAGGAGCTTAACAATAGCAGTCACAAGCGACTGTATGATTTGAGGCACCTTTTTTATCAATTGAGGCAAAGCCTTAACAAGACCTGTTGCGAGTGCGACAATTAAGTTCAAACCCGCTGTTATGATTTTAGGCAGATTCTCAATGAGCTTTGTTGCGATTGTACTTATAAGCGAAATAGCCGTAGGTATCAGCGTAGGCAGGTTGTCCGCAAGCCCTTGGACAAGGGCAACTATAATATCGGCGCCGCCTGTTATGATAGCCGGGGCGCAGGAATTAATCGCACCCAAGAGTGAGCTTATAATCCCGATTGCACTCGAAATCAATGTCGGAATTGCGGCAACAATACCGTTGCAGAGTGATTCGATTATTTTCGGCGCATCGGTGCCAATACGGTCAAGAACAGACGAGAAAAAGTCTCCCATATTTTGAATGAATGTCGGAAAATAGACAGACATAATCATAGCAAACTCACCGGCAAAACTTTGCAACATTTCCAAAATGCTTGTTATTATTGACGGAAGTTCAAGGCTGATACCCGCTGACAATGAATTGAGAATATTTGCGCCGCATAACATCAGTTGAGGGGCAAATTGTGTTATTGCATCCACAATCTGACGGATAAGCATTGCGCCGTCTGCCATAAGAGTAGGAAGATTGCTTATAATCGAGGAACTGAGTTTTTCGACAATGGCCGGACCTTTTTCAGTGACATTTTTAAGCATTGCATTGATTTGTGTACCAAAGCCTTTTTCAAGCAGACCCAAGCCTGCTACCGCAACACCTACGATTGCACCGATACCGGTCAATTTCATAAACGATTTTATAAGCGTATTTCCAAAGCCTGCCGATTTAGTAATAAGGCTTGTCATTCCCGAGCCGACCTGTTGTACCATTGTTCCGCAGGTTGAGCCAAATTTTTTCATAACCGGTGCTACTTTTGAAAAAGCGCCCGTCACAACCGGACCGACCTTTGAAACCACACCTGATACTTTAGTGGAAACCTTTGAAAAAATTCCCGACACATTTGTTGAGATTTTTGAAAAGGTATTATTTATTTTTGTTTCGTAAAGGGCAATTTTAGTGGCTAACTCGGGATATTTCGATGTGAAAGCAAAAGCGACATTACCTGCTGCATTTGACATTTCTGATTTTATTAGTCCGCCAATTCGGGTACAGGCTGATGCTGTTGTTGTCGCCATTTTGCCGAATGCCGTACCGGCTGGCTTTGCGATGCCCGTAACGACTTTGTTTATATCCCCTGCCACCCCCATAACACCGCTTGTCATGCGTGTAAGCGATTCGGGTATGCTCGCAAAGCCCGATGTTATATGATTGCTGATGCTGTCGCCCACTGCCGAGATTTTGCTTGCGGCAGTTATAAATTTGCCAACCTTTTCGGTAGCAGGCCCGAGCCCTGCGACAAGTGCTGTGCCGAGCCCTGCAGATTTAACAATATTGAGTTGTTGAGCAGACGAAAGCCCTTCAAATTTGCTTATAAGGCTTTGCGCCTTTTCTGCAATAGGCGAAAAGGATTTACCGAGTGCAACACCCCAATCCGCCGCCTGTTTTTCAACAACATCAAGCAAACCGGTGACATCCTTAATAAGCGGTTTTAGCTGTGAAAACACACCGCCGCCGGTACTGCCTGCGTCAAGAAAATTTGCGCCGATTCTGCTCAATGCGGCATTGAGGTTGTTAATCGATGCCTTGAATGAGTTGTCACCGATTGTTTTTGCCGCACCGCCGATATTCTTTTCAATAGCCGACAAAAACATTTTTGATGAAATTGCACCGCTCGATGCCATATCTCTTACGGCATCTTGCGTTGTGTGGCATTCTTCGGCAAGCCATTGATAAATTGGTAGACCTCTGTCTGCAAGCTGATTGAGATTTTCGGTATATGCACGGTTTGATGTCTGCACCTTATTAATTATTGCACCCATATCGCTCATGGATGTGCCTGCAATAGCCGCAGCATCGGCGGTCAGCGACAAATATCGTGTAAGTTCTTTACCCTGCTTAATTCCTGCTGCGCACGCTCCTGCGGCAGTTGTGGCGGCTTCGTCCATTCCAAACGATGTGCCTTTTACCGACGCAAGCGCAGATGACATTATTTTGTCAACGCTTTTGGCGTCGTGTCCCAAGCCCAAAAGTTTCGCACGCGCGTCATCAATGCCGGCTAAACGATTAAATCCTTTGACAAGAGTAATTCCTGCAAGGGCTGATGTTGCGGCGATTGCCGGCTTTGAAATGTGTTTATTAAGGCTCTGCCCCAAGCTCGTAACGCCTTGACCGAGCGAGCCCATTCGGCTTGTTATTCCCGAGGTTTTTGCATCGAAATCCGCAACCGCGGCATTAGCGACCTGAAATGCTTTTTTCATTCCCGACGCGTCGCCTTCGATTGAAACAGACAGCTTATAATCTGACATTATGTAACCTCCTTTTTCCTATATGGAATGTGATTGGCTTTATAGATTTTTTCGAGCCAATTGCCGTCGTTTTTATTTGCCTGCGCGATGATTTCTTTATCATTGCGCAGTTTTTCCTTGTCAAGTGGCTGATTGACTTTGCGGAAAAGCGATAAGGCTCTTTGTTTTTTGCTTCTGTTGGCGTTATAAACCGCCTTAAAAACAGCGTTGTAAATGTTGTAAGAGTCGGTTATCGTTTTGTTTTCCCAAGCCTTATAAATAAAAACACGCTCTTTTGGTGTGAGCGATTCATAATCAGCCTTTGAGTAACCGAAATTAACGGCAAAAAAAGCGAAGTCAATTTCGCTTTGAAATTGCTCCGCTTCTCTTATATAATCCGAATCGGTATTTCCGTCGGACTTGAAATATTCAAAATCTATTAAGCGCCTTGGAAGAAAAAAGGGCAGTCGCGTTCAAGTGCTGTCAATACTTCGGAGCACAGCTGTGTATAGCCGACCTCAATAATCATCTCATCCGCAAGCTCCTGCGCCTTAACCGGCATAAGAAACACATCGGCGCCCTCTTCCTTAAGGCCGTATGTAAGATATGATTTTAGGTCGGTTATTCCGAAATAACCGCTTGTGGTTTTGATTTGAGCCATTGTCGGCAAGGAAGTTTGAGCCTCAATCATCTCAATGCGCTTAAGGTTGTATTTAAGTTCGTAATTTTTTTCGCCGAATCTTATCATATTGTGCCTCCTTGTTCGCTACTGCCTGCTGTTGTGCCCTCGGGCATAGCGTCATCCGTCATGGTGATACTTGCAAGGTCAACGAGTTTGCCCTTGCCTTCAAGTGTCAATGAGTAAGTCATTGCATCATCATACGGTGCCTCAATCGGATAATCTGTAATGCACGCCAAGCCGCCGAACATTCCTTTTTTCGATTTGCGGTTAATAACCTTGATAACAACAGCGTCGCTGTTTTCAAAAGCTGTTGAAAGGATTTTATGCGATTCGTCGGAAGCGACCCAAAGACCGTCCGTGTCGATAGACCACTCTTTAAGGCCTGCAAGCTTATCTTTCCAGCCGCCTTCGGAATCCTTCGAGTTAATTTCGATTGAATCTGCGCTCCTGTTGATTGTTAATGACTGCTGACCGCCGATTGCAAGCAGCTTTGTGCCGTCTGCGTTCCACACGGCAAGCAAAATGTCCTTGCCTGCTGTTGCTTTTACGGATGAATCGTCATAATAAGCCTTGTTGTCGAACGGCTCGGCGTGAAGTTGTAAATTGAGTTTGTTCATTCTTTATCTCCTTACTTAATTTTGTAGCCGTAGCATACAGTAAACTCGTAAGCTACAATAGCGTGTTTTTCATTTGTTTCATCAGTTTGAATATTTTGCAGTCCTGCATTTGACTGCAAAAGCAACTCAAAACCGCGAGGGAGGCTGATTTCTGTTGTCAATGCCTCCTCTAACTTTTGAATAAGGTCGTAAATCTCGACCGATGATGCTCCCGGTGTTGCTATCGCGTGAATGAATACGGTAAACACATCCTTGAACATCAATTTGTTTTTTTCGGGTCGTTTTGAAACGACCTCAGCAAAATAAAACGGACTCGGCGCATCATTCGGCACGGCGTCATAGCACCGCAAGCCCGTTTTTTCCTGCACTGTTTTTTGTACCGCCGATATTAAATCGACCAATCCGAGTTGTGAAAACATTAGCCTAACTCCTTCTTTATAGCTTTCAGTAAATCGTTGCGATATATAGGCTGTTGCGTGGCAACATTTCTTTTGAGGTAGTATTGCCCCGGAACATAGCCGCCGTTGACAGTCCTGTGACCGTATTCAACATGCGGAGCGTACTCCTTGGTATATCCCATTGATTCACTGTCGGCTGATGATGATTTGCGCAATTCGCCTGTATCGACGGGAGTGCCGCCCGAGGCTCTCGCTCGGTTAAGCATTTGCGTCATTGATTTGAGTGCAATGGCATCAAAGCGAATTGAGTTCATTGCAATGAGCTTTGCCTCGAGTTCGTCAACGCCGTGCAGTGTTAATTTGAATGCCATTACCTCACCGCCTCACTATAAGCAGCACAAAACGCCGCAGGTCAATTCTTTCCTCAACGCGGTTAGTTACGCCCTCGAACTTGACAAAATCGCATTTCGGGGCATTAAGGCTCGTACAACGCAGTAACAACCGCCGTGTATCGGCTGTAACCGTTCTGCCGTCAAGCTGTGCCTTACTTTCGTCAGAGGGCGTAAAGCGGGCAAATACGCTTTTTTGCATTTGAGGCAGACAAATAACATTGCCGAGTCTGTCAAGCGCGTTGACAAGTATCTGCTTTCCGCTGTTATCGAGAACCGTCGCGCCGTCGCTGTCCGAAAGCGGCGTACTGTCGGGCAAGTTTGAAATCAGCTCGCATTTTTTCCAAATCATAAGAAATGCACCGCCCCTTTTTGCTTTTTGATATAGGCATTAATCTCGTCGGAGTATTCCGACAGAATGTCATTAACGAACGAGGTGCTGACCGTGCCGTCACCCTCGCTTGCAACGCCCTCATAATAAAACCGCCGGTGCATTTTGATAACAGCGTCGGCGGCAATTGATATGAATTTATCAGGCAAAGTGTCAACAGCTAATCGAACACAAAGGCGGTCGGACACGGTAGCAATATATTCCTTAAGGCGGCTTTCTATTACTTCTTCGTCATCAAGGATATTTTTTACCTTATCAAGAATCAATTCCTGCGTGTTCATTACCGCACCTCCTGCCGTTAATTTTTGTCTGCTGCTTCGCTTGTGGCGGCTTGAATATCTGAAAGAACAATGCCGTCGAGGCGTTCGGGATAAAGAGTAACACCTGAAACAAGCAATGTTTCACAAGATGCGTTGTCTGTCTTACCGGTATGAAGCATACCGATTACACCGCTTTCATCGGTTGTAAATGCAAAATAGTCTTTTACTTCGCTTGCGGTGACATCAATATAAACACCGTTGAGGTTTTGCTTTGCTGTTGCGATAACCTTACCTTGCGGAACGCTGTTACTTACAATAACAGTGCCAAGACCGATAAAATTTGCGATGTATGACAAGCCGAATGTGGTTTGCATTGTAACCTTTGCCTGACCGAGATAGCCGGCAACATCAAGCGGATTAACGAAATAAACGCCGTCAACATCCTCATCCTTAAATAAGCCGTTGAGCACAGCCCAAGCGTTTGCCATTGATGCCTGCAATCCTACACCGCTTGTCTTGGCTGTGCCTGCTGCAAGCATGTCGAAAAACTCACCCTTAATGCTCTTTTGAACATTTGAAATGAGCTTACTGTCGGTTTTATTGACAGCGTTGTCATATCCTCTTGAAAGAATAGATTCAATTGATGTGACCTTGCGGTATTTCTTGATGCCGAGTGTCACTGTTCTTGCTACCTTGCGAGTAACCTTGGTAAGCGGAATAATTTCGCCCTCGCCTACCTGCTCCGGTGTGTTTTCAACATCGGTCTTGAAGATACGGATTTCAGTTCCTGCTGCAACTGGTGTCAATTCGGCAATGCCGAGAAGTTCTGTAAGCTCGGTAATGTTCTTATTGATTTTGCTCACATGGTCGATTGAAATTGCAGGTGCAATGTCGCTCGAAGCTGTGGAATTTGTTTCGGCAGCACAAAGCTGAAGATTGATTTTTTTAATTTCCTTGTTCATGTTATAAAGTCCTTTCTTATTGAAATAATTCGATATTCTCTTTAATAGCCTTTTGACGGGCTTTTGTGTCTTTGATTTTCATTATGTCATCTTTGGTGATTGTTCCGTCTGTACCGACTTTCGGCGATTTGCCTTTTAAGGCATCGGCAACGGCGTTTTTAACACTGTTTTTGAAAAGTGAAACAAAAGCGTTGACGGTTTTCTTTGTGCCCTCTGCATCGTCCGTAACAAGCAGTTTGACGATTTCATCGGGGGCATTAATGCTTTCGGCAGAGAGCATTTCTCTTGCAGTTGACTGCATTTCGCCCATTGATTTCTCTTTGAGAAGCTCGTCGACCTGCTTTTGGAGTTTGTCGCGCTCATACTCGGCGCGCTCCTGCGCATTCATCTGTGCGAGCCTTGCCGCCTCGTCGCTTTTTCCTTTTTGCTTTTCCTCAAACGATTTGAGTTTTTCATCAATCAGGCGATTCAAATCCTCCTCGGTGTATTTAGGCTTTGATTTATCATCTTTGCCATTGCCGTCATCAGATTTGCTTTTGCTGTCGGTACCCGACTCACCGCCGTTATCTGCCTTGCCTTGGTTTTGGTTGGCTTGGTTTTGTTGGTCGCCTTGGTTGTCGCCGTCATCAGAATGAAGCTGTAAATTGATTTTTTGAACAATTGCTTTGTTCATTGTTTTTACCTCCGTAAATAAAATATAACGCTATGCAAAACAAACATTTTGCGGATAGTTGGCTGAAAGCAGTTCCAATCCGTTAATGAATGAATTGACAAGCAAACGCCCTTGGGCGCTTAATGTGCCGTATTCGATTATTGTTACATCCGGGCAAAAAGAAAAGCCCACAGTGTCATCCGTGAGCCTTTCTATGCTGTTTTGTAGGTTGTATATCAATATTGAAACGGCGGCGCAAACTATATCGTGCCCTTTTTCGGCATAGCCTGCATGGCCTGATACGGTTATCTGACCTTTTTTGCGTTGTACTGTTATCACACCATTAATCACCTCCTTTAAGGCATAATAAAAGCACCGTGCTTTTCGCATGGTGCTAATGGTTAATCTTCTTCGTTATTTGATTTTGATATTCTTTTTCGATACTCTGCAAATCTCTTTTTATCCTCATCAGTCAGTTCTATATGTCCAACAGTTTTTCCTTGCGGAATATCGTTCCAACGAGGTGCTGAATATAATTTTTCTTCACTCATTATATTTCCTCCAAAATAATATGATATACATTGTTCTTTTTATAAATATCGCCAACAACGAATTTGCTATTTCTTTGGTATAAAACCTCTTTTTCTTTACTGTTATACTTTGAAATATCTCTACCGCGCTTGCTGTTTACGATACTGATTTGCACTTGTGCCTTTTCGTTGTAAGCAGCACCGAAAGTTGTTGATAAAAATTCGGGATATTCCTTAACATCACCTATTTGATAATGTTTTATAAAATTTTCAACATCTTCATCATACATAAAATAAAGCGAGCGGGTCAAATCACCTTGATATGTAGGCATTTGTTCCAATGCTTCATCTAAATTAAGAATAAGCGTTTTTTCCTCATTTGTCAACGGCAAATTTTTACGCAGTTTTTCATTAATGTTATATGATTTACTTGAAATATATTCATTAAGAGCTTTTAATGCAACTTCGCCAATACCAAGCTTTGTAATAAAATGAGTTTTTATGTTAAATGAATTATCTGAAATATTAGCTTTGATTTGCTTGGCAATATCCTTTTTCAGTCCGCCGTGTCTTTTTACATAATCGTCCTGCCATTTGTCCCAATCCTCGACATAAATCTCAAAGGTGCAACGGCACCAAGGATGCATAGGCGGAAAATTGACACCGGGTGTGCGGTCTTTGATATAAAACACCTGATGCGATATATCGGCGCATTTGGAGCACACTTTGCCGTCGGCGGCAGTTGATACTTTATACTGTTCAAAGTCCTCTTTGAACGGTTGCATCGTTGACTCTGCCATAACATATGTGCCCTCGGTATAAACGAGTCTGTAGGCATCGTTTTTGTTGACCGTCAAAAATCTATTTTGCAGGGCGGCTGTCAGTTTTTGATAAGAGTCGCCGCGTGCTATGCCGGACGCAAAGTCATATTTGAGATAATTAATCAGCTTGTCGGCATTGTCCCATATAGTTTGCGAAAAATCTTTTCCGTTTGCCCACGGAACGCCGACGAATAGGTTTATAACATCGGCATTTTCGGCATAAAAATTCTTGCCGAAGCCGAGTGCTTCCTGCGCGGCATTGACACCCTTTAACGCTTGGCGGCGCAGGTGCTTGTCTAACTCCGCTTGCGTGATTGCTCCGATGTTATATTGATGAAGCATTATTGAACACTGCAAGCCCTCTAATCGGTCAAGCTTGTATATGCTTTTTCGTATAGGCATTAAATCGGCATACTGCGGATATTTTTTCGCGAATTCATCACAATTACGCATCAGGAGCTGACGCTCCTCGTTTGATAAGGATTCTTTCAGCGTTCGATATTTAATTACTCCGTTTTCGCCGTATTTTTGATAATAAGCGGCGATGTCCTTATCGAGGCTTGCCGACTCCTCACTGTAATATGTAATAAGGCGACGCTTTAACGCCGCCTCATCCTTTTCAAGCCCTGCATAGAGCTGCTTTTGCCTTTCACTCCAATACATTAATCGTCACCCGTCGAAAAGCCAATTAAGCGGTCTGTCGGATAATCGGTGTTGTATGCCTCCTCATCCTTTTCCCTCTCAATCTGTTCAAGCTCGGAATCGACATCGTTGACAACAGAAAGCACCGACAAGCGCGTTTTGTTTGATGTAATGCCGGCGAGCTTGCCTGCTGTATCTGCTTCGTCGGAGAGATTTGCCGGGTAATTTCTCGTAAATTTATAGTTTATTTTCATCCAATCGTTTTCGGCTATTCCCGATATGAGATTTGAAAATAACACCTTGTAGCGCCTGTTCAAGCCTGCTGTAAACTTTCTTTGTTTAGCTTGGGCAAGGTTATCCATAGCAAGCAGTTTGTATTTGAGTGCAATTCCGCTTGATGTGCCGAAATTCTCGTCGCTGATGTTTGCAACCATTGACATGGAAAAAATGAGGCGTTCGAGCCGTTCCAAATGGTGCTCCTGCGTTTCATCTGCGGAGGGTTTGTTCATAAAATCAACCTTTATTTTGTCGCTGTCCCCCTCGAAATTGATAATTCGGTTATTCTTGATAAACTGCGCATCGCCGTTATCAAGCTTCGTGCCGAGTATTTTCATATACGCGTCGCCGAAATAATCGATTTCATTTGCCTTTTCGCTTAAACCAAGGTTGAATGAATCAATAAGGCTCATTATGCCCTCATATAATCCGATGCGCTCGGCGTTCTCTACATATTCCGTTGCAGGCACATCGGCAAATCCGTGCGCCTTTTCCTCGGGGCTGAAAACAAGGTTGCCGCCTTTGACGGTAAACCAACGGACCACTGAATTGTCCGACACACTGCCGTGCTCAATATTTTTGGCGTCGAGATAATAGCGGACAAAATAAAGCGGCTTTTCTCTGACAGAATCGTCATATATCATAAACGAATTGGTCGGGCTTAAGTAGCAAATACCGAGCTGATTCTTTTCATCAATGAAATAAAGCTCGTTGCCCCTGCCGAACATATCCATTAATTTTGACAGTTCGGCGTTTAGGTCGTCGATATTGTTATAAGCGTTAATGAAATCGAGTCTTTCCTTAAGGGCGTCATCCGCGCAATCATACTTAATCGGCACGCCGAGGAAAAAGCCGTTCATTGTGTCGGTTATGTATTTGGCAAAGTTTGCGGCAAGGCGGTTGTCCGGCTTGTTATCCTTCTTTTTCGGCATATGAAAAATATCGTAATCATTTTCGTATGCCCGCTGCAATTTGCTGTATTTTGAGAGCGTGATTTGCTTGTTTTTATCAATAAACTTTTTTAAAATTGCGGGAGTCAGCTCGGCATCCTCCGGCATTCTGAATATCTTTGTTAAATTGTATGTTTTTGTGTAGTCATAATAGCTTGAATCACTCATTGATTAAAATCCTCCTGATATACGGTTGAGTTTGGCGCTTGATGTCAACTGCCTTATGAGGCTTGCGGCGGAGTCTGGAGCGTCATCGTGTGCCGCCGTTTCGCTGTAATCAAGTATTTGATTGATATACTCGGGGTCAGTTGCCTCAATCCACTTGATATTGCTCCAAGCGTCTTTGAGATATGTTGTAATTTTGATGAATTTATTTGTCGATTCGTGATACGATTTGCAAGGCCTTCCGCGCTCGGTGATTTCCCTTTTCAAATAGCCTTTGTCGGCGTTGGTTTCGCACCATACTGTGCCGGCAAGGTATTTGTCGAGGTAAGCCTCTATCTCGTTTAGGCAATCGCTTACATGGCGGTCAAAAAGCTTACCGAAGCCGATATAATGAATACCGTTTTCATCCTTAATTTGCTTAAGAATTGTAAACGCAGTGTAGTCCTGACCGCTGTATCGCGCGTCAATGTGGGCAACGCCGTTATAAATACATTCAATATCCGATGTAAACTGTGGGCTTGCGAAAACAGCGTCGCTGTCTGCTATATGCTTAAGCTCATAGTTGGCGGCAAAAAGGCTATCCGTCATAGCGTTACGGATAGCCTCTAATTTTTCTCGTGTAATAAGCCCGGTGCTGTAGCAATCGTACCTTGTGACATTCGGCATTATTGATATAGCGTCCTCTTTGTGCCATGGTGTGCCGGTATTAATGAAACGACCGTCACGGTTTTTAATGTTTTGCAACTCCATATACTGTAAGCGTGTGAGTTTTCGCTCTGCTGCGCTGATGCGGTCCTTAAGATTGACTATATCGTCAGTCACAACAACATCGGCGTGCTTACCGGTGATTGATGTGCCGATACCAAGACCTATAAGCTGACTTTGACCTTTAATTGAAGTGCACAAATTGGTGTGAATTTCGCTGTCGGTGCTCTTTGTTAAAATGAGTTTTTTGCCGTACAGCGTATAAACAATTTTTTGCATACAGCCCGCTGCAAGAATTTTTTGGACTTGCTTAATAACCTCTTTGGTGTCATCGTCTGTTTTTCGGAAAAATATAACAAACTTATTCGGAAATAGGACAATAAAAAGCGCTAAAAACAATGACAGCACTGTTGTTTTATATGAGCCGCGGTGTGCGAGAAGCGTTTGGTCGTCATCACGATAAAGAAAGCCACGCAACCACTTATTGTGCAATTGAGTTAAATCGTGAAATCCTACCCAATGCCCTACCTTATACGGCTCGTAATAAAGCAAATCAAGTATTTTTTTCTTTTCGGCTTGCAAAATACTCTTCCATTTCCTTTAATGAACTGTCATCCGGGGTTGATACCTCAACCCTTTGGATATAATCGCCGTCCATTTTGTTGAGAACATCAATCGCCCTGATGCGGCAACCTGTGTCCTCTGCCTCCCGTTCGGCTATTTTTGACAGCGTAATCATCCTGTCCGTCCTGTGCATTATTGCTTTATTATCTAATTCTTGCTTTATAAGTTGATACCTTTCCTGAATCTTACCTGAATTGAACAAAGTCGAGGCTTTGGAGTCGACCGTCGAGTCCTTCCAATTGACAGAGGACGGAAATGCAGCACGATAAGCCTTACGCTGTGATTTGCCCTTAAGCAATTCACGGATAAATATTTCTTGCTTGGCTGTGATTTTTTCGCTTTTTTCTTTCATAAATTCACCCCTGTAAATAAAAACAGCCGTCGGTTTCCCGGCGACTGTCATTTTTCGTCAATATCATAATAGCACACCTCAATGTGTTTTTGTGTGTTTTGTTGTGTTTTTTGCGCAAGTTTTTATTGACTTTTCAAACTCGCGCTTTGCTCTGATGTGGAGGTGGCGCGTCCACTCGTATGTATAACCAATTGAACGCGATATTTCAAGCAGACTTTTATTTTCGACATATCGCTCATAAAGGACCTTTTGCAGTGTGCTGTCGCCGATATTATTAATGAGGCTGATTATTTCGTTCTTTTCTTCTTCGGCGGCGACTCTTTGCTCCTCGAGTTCCTCCTTAAGTACAACAATGCGCGTGATGACGCTCGACATCTTATCGTCTGCCGACGAAAAAACAACCTCTTTGGTGGTGTCAACGCCCATTGAGTCGAGAATTTCATATAACGATTGAATTTGCTGTTTTTTGCGCGCAATAAGGCAACTGTTTTTTTCAATTCGGTTTAACATTTCATCGGCGTTCATTAAATCACTCCTTATTACTCACGGGCTTTACTCTGCCGCACCTTTGGCAGATATAAAAGCCGTCTTTATACTCCATATCAGCACCGCAACACCTGCGGCGTTTGGGGACACTGCTCCGTTTGAATTTCCTGCGAAAGCTCACGGCTACACCTCTCTGACCTTAACGATTGAAACCTTAACGCGAAATCGCTCGTCATTTAAGATATTGATTGATTTTTTGAATTTCAAAATCGCCGTGTCAAAATCCGTTGCCTTAATATCCGCTGTTATTTCAGACTCTTGATTATTGAGCTGACTTTGGAGGACGATGTGCAACGAAAAGACAAAGCGCGGCAAAACGCATTCTGTGCTAATTCTCTTTCTTTTTTTCAAGCAAAAAACTCCTTCCTGCTGCTGATTATTTTTTGTTGATGTGGGCATATTCGAGTGAAGCCCTGCGCGACTTCTCATAATAAGAGCTGTTGTTTTTAGTGGGCTTTTTATACATAACAACATTGAGATACCAACAACTGTTGATTTCGTTATACACCTTATCCATTCGCATAAATGAATATGAGGGATATTTCTTTTCCCAATAGTGTGCGTCGTCGCATCGGTTGCGACCGAGTTCTTCAACCTTGGAGGCAGAAATACAAGCGTTCTTTTCTTCTTCAATAATTGGCTTATCCATATTCCTGCTGCAACGATACATTTTCTTGCCGACAAAATTGCGCGACATATATTTTGCCGCCGCCTCGGGACCGAAACGATAAGGGTCATAATGCTCAATACTCCCCTTTGTGCCGAATTTCCACAGTGATTTGATTTCTTCGGTACTCATATCGGCATTGCTCATAAAAATGTGAAAGTGATAGTTTTGCAAGCCGGCATATATTCCCGTCTTATATGTAACAACCTGCGGAGTATAGGCATATTTGAATTTTTTCGGATTGCCGCCGTTCTTTTTAATGTGATACTTAACGCGGTTGAAAAACTTAGTTATATCTTTTTCTGCCTGCTCCAATGTAAGCGGTGCAAAATCCTCGTTATAAGTGAGAGTAACGAAATAATCCTCGGGTCCGAAATTGGTATTTATGATTCTGACAAACTTCTTAACAGCTTGGCGGCGGTTTGCCTCCTCAATCTGCTTTTTGCTCCTTGGCTTATGTTTAGGCTGCTCGTTGGGAATTTTCTCACCCGTTACGGTCACGGGGTAATAATTGACCTCGAGCATACCCCCGGACCTTATTACTCTTTTTTTCATTCTTGCCATTGTTGATACTCCTTTAAATTTCCTTGAAATGTTATGACCAATTACAAGCCCGTAACCCGGACTTTCACCGGGCTGTTTTTTTGCATATATAATATGTAATTAATTATTGTCGTCTGAATCAATACACTCTTTAAAAATCCGATACCAATCAACTTCATTAATTGCTTTGGTTATGCCCTTGCAAGCATCTTCAATTGATTTAGCTACCGAAATCATTTTATCATTTACATTTATTAATGCTTGATTCCAAGATTTCCAATCGATTATTTGAGCCTGCTGCTTGGCTTTTTTCTTTTTTATACGCTTATTCATATTGCATGTCCTCGGCTTATGTAATTAATTATTGTCGTCTGAATCAAAAAAGCCTTTAAAAATCCGAGGCCAATCAACTTCATTAATAGCTGCTATACCGAGAATCACATAGCCCTCTTTCAGTCCCTCCGGGAAATCATCGGAATTTAGTATTGATTCTATCTCACAAATTTCCGACCTACCCGTGTACTTTTTCTCTATAGGGTCCCATTCATTAAGTGCGATATAATCTCCGACAGCAAAATTTCGGTCATTTAATCGAATTTCATAATTCTTTTTATTTTTAATAGTCAATTGAAAATATGCTGTTTCCTGTTTCAGTGCATGTATCATTTTCTTTACACTCCTTACTTATAGCATTTATTGCTTGTTCGATTTCTGCCGTTTTGTCGGCAGTGCAATGTGTTGTGGCGCAAATGCCGCAATCAAATTTAGCGGCATTGCACCAAATCTTTCGTATATTTGAAAAGCGGTTGTCTTTTCTGTGCAGACTGCAAATATCATAATATGTCATTTGACACCTCAATTACTGCACTCGGCGGCAAATTCCGTAAACTGCCCCTGCATAGCCGATGCAAGGCGGCTTGCTGTTGCGCTGTCCTTTGCTTTGATTTTGGAAAGATACTCAAAGCACCTTTTTGCATTCGACTGCAAAGTGTCAAAATACACCTTAAGGGCGGCGACATCGGAATCCGCGCCGGCGGCTTTGGCTTTGCTGACGGCTTGATTCAGCTTTTCGTCAACGGTTTTCAGCTTGGTTTTGAGTTCCTCATTTTCGGATTTGAGGGATTCGGCTTTTTTTGCCTCGTCTGCAACGGCGTTTTTGACTTTCTGCTCGTATTTCTGTTTGAGCTGTTTTTCTTTGTCTGCCGCCGTCTGCTTTAATTGCTTGATTTGATTTTCAAGCTCGGTTGTCTTGTCGGCGGCGGTGCTGTCAGCCTCCGATGCAGGAGCGTTTTTGTATTCCTCGAGTTCAAGTGTGAGTTGTTCGGTTTGCTTTTTAAACTCCTCAACCTTTGCCTTAAGTTCTTTAACGGTTGAATTTTCAATATCGGTTTGGTTGATAAACTCGTCACGCTCATATGACGATATTTCGGATATGAGGGCAAGTTTGGTAATGCCAACATTTTCCATATCGTTTATCAGCTTTTCGCCGAGTTTTTCATATGTGCTTATGTATGAATATGCCTGCCTTTGCTTAATGCCGCAGGCATTTTCCGCGTAATCCTCAAAAGTGCTGTACCCAAGGTTTGAATAGAGCTTTTCGTCACGCATGGTTTTTAAATCCTTACAAATTTCGAGTAAGGTGTTTTGAAGGACCTGACCGTTTGCCATTATTCGTGCGTGCACCTCATACGCCTTTTTTGTGATTATAACCTCATTGTTTTCCATTATTTTGCCTTCTTTCTTCTAATAACTGCATAGCTGATTTAGTGTTGCTTTTCAACCCCTCATTAAATCCGTCCGATATTAATTTTACAACGCATAGATTGCAATTTTTGCATCGCTTTTTATTTCTTGATTTGCAACCTATTAAGCAATTTGTATAGGCAATCGGACTGTGAATGTGAAAGAGCTTTTTTATTCTGCAAATAATAGGAGCATGATATTTATTGCTTTTCATTATGCCGCATCTGCCTTTCCTTTTGATTTAATTTGTTTTATGTATTTAAGCCATTTGTCAACAAAGGCTTGCACCTCGTTTGTTGCGCCTTGATTCCGCAAAGTTCGGCACTGAATTACATCGCCGTTGTGATATTCCACGGTATAAAATGTTTCGTCGGGCGCGTTCACATCGCGGATAAAAAAGAGCTCCGTTTTGCCGCTTAAGTGCTCTTCGGCATAGTTGGTAAATACACAATTATGATTTTTTGCACCTTCCTGCGCAAGTTCCTCGACAGTGCGCGCCGGGCGAATTATGTAGTTGCCGTCACTGAATGACTTTTTTTCGAGCTTTGGCAAAAGGTCTTTTTGAAAATTCTCTTGCAATTTATAAAGTGTTTCAAACCGCATTTCGTTATTGCGCTGTTGTAACAAAATTGAAAGCTCCGCGTGCGCTTCGGAAAAATTTTGCGGCATAATAACAGCCTTATCATCGAGATTATATTCAAGCCGCCTGCACTGCTGAATGTAATCGGCGTAATCTTGCAACCAAAAATAATTGCATAATTCGATTTGCTTTTGAATCCACGATTCTATTTTTTTCGGACCGGCGACACGGAGTAAATATTCCATAGCTCTGACCTCTGACCGAGTGTTAATATGATTCATCAAAAAATCAACATTTTTCTCATTCAACTTTGGATGAGAATTTGCAAATTGCGCTGATAAAATATATGAGAATTTTGTGTAATCGCTTAATCCACTTAATTGCTTATATTCGGAGCGTGTAAGCCCAAATGCCTCCCGAGGCTCTTTTTTGTTATAATTAATCTTAATTCCCATGGTTTCTTGATTAATTATGTCATTTGCAACAGATATATTGCCTTGCTTTATCAAGCGTTCGATAAGCTCCGGGTATTCGCAATAATAAAACAAATATTTAAAAAGAATACTGTGGCAATCCAAATATTCATCAATACAGCTATTTCGCATTTTGCTTTGCTTATAACAATCGAGATTATACAAAATACAACCGTCATGCTTCTCCTGCGCGTAAGAGTGAATATCATCAACCCTTTGTTCGCGTTTGAAGCATAAATTGCTGACATATGTCCTGCCCAAATGAACATGCGTTTCGCCCCATCCGTGCAGCTCGCAAAAATGCTTGTGCGGCTCGAAATAGCCGATATTAAAGCATTGCCAATAAGGCTCACAGATGCAATGCTTGGCACGAAAATTGTAATAAAAGCAATAAAGGTATATAACAAGAGCCTGTGTCGGCTCGTCAATACGGCAGTCGGCAACCGTAACAAAACTGCTTTTTGCGCCGAATCCGTCATAACGCTTTGTAAGCTCGTAGCCGCAACACGGGCAAGTCACCTTTTCGCCGTGCCTTGCCGACAACCTTTGCCTGTCGGCTGGAGTAATCGTTCTGCCGAGTTCCAAATCGAATACATTGCCGCAATGCGTGCAGTAACCGTGCCGCTTGCCGCCTTTCTTAATTTGAAACATGTAGTGATGCTCGCGCATTAACTCATCGTGAACATATCTAATCAATTCCTTTGACGGCTCTTCGTCAGCCTTAAGGCGTTGATATATCTGCTCTGCCTCTTCCTCGGTAAGTTGATTTAACTTTTTGCCCATACGCTCACCGCCTTATAAACAATCGAAAAGATTAATTATCTTTTCGTCGGTACCGGCGGATTGAGCAAAGCCGTAATAATCCTTGACCCATTCAAAAACCGCGTCATCGCTTACCATTGCGCAGCCGCCGCTCGCTTGCTTACGGGCGTTGCTCTTCACATCATCCCAACACTTTTTGAGCGTTTTTTCCTCGTCAAGCGCCTTTTGCGCGTTTTCATCGCTTTTTAAATACACATCAATTATGTGTGACGCAACAACGGTAACGGCAGGGGCGTTAATCGCCTCTGCCTCCTTGTCGATTTTGTCAATCGCTTTTTGTATTAGTTCTGTCATAGTTGATACTCCTTTTTATGTTGACCGGTGTTTGCCGGGCTGTCCGCAGGGAGTGTGCCGGCGGCAATGCAACGCCGTCAAATACCTTGCGAAATCACACTAATGTCCACGCATTGCAAAAATCACTGTGCCGACTGCCCGAGCAACACACCGCTATTTTGTTGCTTCGTCCTTTGCCTTATAAAAAGGACATTTCTTTTTGAATGTTGTGTTTGCGAGAATGCGGCAGTTCTTCTCTATATAAGCAAAACAGTCGCATTTTGCTTGTTTGCAAGCGATTAATTTATTATTCGATAGTGACATATACCCTCCTAAAATGCATTAATCGGGCTTATGTGCAAGACAAACGCCGTTGCACATATAACCCTCAATATTAATTGAATCTCGTTCATCACGCCGCCTCGCTGTTCTGCTTGGCGGCGCTTTCCTCTGCCCGAATACCGTCGATTATTTCACGGATTAATTTGCAGAGTGTGGTCTTGTTATAGCCTGCTGCAAGGTAGTTTTTTATAACTCCTTTTAATTGCTGTCGGCGTATCGTCTTGACCGATTCTGCGAAAATATTTTCGTATCCGGGCGCCGGCGACAAATCGTCGATTGGCAGCGTGTAAAGTATTTTCTGCCGTTGGCAGATTTGTGCCGAGTATATGTAATGCTTATCCGCTCGCGGAATAAAGCGGATAATAGCATTGACATTGTAGTTGCCCGGCTCATATTGCTCTGCATTGTGCGTAATAATCACCGGGAGGTTACGCTTTTGCGCAACAAGTATTTCATCAGATGTCAGCATTTAGTTGCTCCTCTCTGTAATAGAGCTTATAAAACTCGTTGTAATCAACCGAGCCGAGCGGCGTGTCTGACATTGAAAGCAAGTCCATTGCATACCGTAGCGCCTCGCCATAGTTGCATGTTTTCATTGCAGTGCGGATTTTATTCAAGTCCTTCTGCGCCTGCAAATCTCGCCTGATAGCTCGCCCGGCGCTTTGCTGATAATATTCCTCGTATTCAGCCTCCGTTTCGTTGCGCTGCTCTTTTGTTATTGCTCCGAGCCGATATAAATGCTCAACGGAAAGAAAAGTCAGATACAGTGCTTTCCCCTCCGGGCTTTCGTCAAGCTCGACAACCTCGTTGCCGCAATCCTTAACCCGTTGCCGTGCGAGATTAAGCAGACGAATTGAATTAATCACCTTTGCCATTGTTGATACTCCTTTCTTGACAAATTTGAATTAATTTGGTATTATTAACTTGTTGATACTCCTTTAATGGAGCGGGCGGCTGATTTTCAGTCGCCTATTTTTTTGCACTTGACTGCAAATCGCTGTCCTTGCCGTAGCGCTCGTAAAGCTCGGCAAACTCTTTTGCATAATTTGTTTCGATTTTATATGTATCGTTGCTTATCCAAAATCCGCACTCGCTTGTGTCGGATTTTTCTTTTTGCCGAAAACAAAGCCACATAAGCAGATAGCTTGCAATAAGCGACACCGCCATTATTGCGACGAGCCTTACTACGCGAGCGGTGTCAGATTTTGTATCGTCAATCATCAGCAGGAGCCAAAAGCCGCCCCAACCTACTATCTGCCCGAGGGCTATAAGCGCACAGCATATCTTTTCCTTTGCGCTCATCATTGCTCACCTCTAAAGGCATTGTAAAAGTTCTCTTTATACACGACATAGCTCTTGCCGGTGGCGATAAGCTCGACATTACGGCGGCGCATTTCCTGCATCGCCGATTTAGGCGTGCAGTGCAACGCCTCGGCTATTTCCGCAACTGTGAAAAACGAGTTGTTTAATTCCTGCTTTTTCATTGCCTCGTTGACAGTTTCAAGTGTGTCCTTATTCAGCTCAATACTGCGACCGAGCGAAATTAGGTTTTCGATTAACTTAATCGTTTGATTAAGCTGAACGCTTAAATCACTTGCCTGCTGCGGCATTTTTGTTATTTTTTCCATGTGTTTGTCCTTTCGCTGTTGCTCATTTGGTGACTTTTAAGACAAAAAATTTATAATTGTTGAAACCGGAACATTGAGGGTTTCGGCTAACAGATTAATATCTGTCACTTTAGCCTCCCGTTGCTTTAAGACTATTTTATTGAGGTACTGCCTCGATTTTTTCATTGCTCTTGCGCAATTCGCCTGTGTTCCATATTTTTCAGCAATAAGTTCATCAAGTGAATTTGCCACTTTTTTCACCTCCTATTCGTCATCTGTTTGGTGACTTCATTCGTATAATAGCACTTCCATTTTTATTTGTCAACCCTTTGGTGACATTTTTTAGCGTTTTGTCTTGATTTTGGTGACAAACTGTGATATAGTATAGCCATGAGGTGAAAAGAATGTCATTTGGCGCTAAATTAAAAGAATACAGAACCATACATGGCATATCGCAAGAAGATTTAGCTAAAAGGTTAAATACTACCAAGCAAGTGATAAGCCGATATGAGAACGAACAAAGAAGTCCCAAATTGTCAATTGCAGTTGAGTATTCCGAAAAATTGGGAATCCCACTTGACATATTAGTTGATGATAAAAAAGGACTTGATATATCATCAATTCCCGGTATTAATCCGTTACCTAAAATGGTAAAAAAACCGCGTTTAGGCACTATCGCCTGCGGCGAGCCTATCCTTGCCGTTGAGAACATTGAGGATTACGACGATGTGCCCGATGATATAAAATGTGATTTTACATTAATATGTAAGGGCGACAGTATGATAAACGCCCGAATTAATGACGGTGATATTGTTTACATAAGGAAACAAGAGCAGGTTGACAATGGCGAAATTGCCGCTGTTCTTATTGATAACGAAGCAACTTTAAAAAGAGTATATGTTTATTCAAACAAAGTTGTTTTGCAACCCGAAAATCCGAAATATGAGCCATTTGTTTATGTTGGCGAGGAAATGAATGAGATTCGCATTATAGGCAAGGCCGTCGGATTCACAAGTAAATTATAGGGGAGTGATTTAATGAAAATGGGTTTCAGAACACCAAGTGTAAAAAAATCAATAACAGCTCGAACAACCGGTCGCATTAAAAGAAGTGCAAAAAAGGCAGTAAACCCTTTGTACGGAAAGAAGGGAGTCGGATATATAAAGAATCCGACAAAAGCAGTAAAAAATTCAGTATATCATAAAACAACTTTTGGGGTATCTGATATAGTATCTTCCGTATCGTCCACTTCTCAAAAGAAAAGCAACGGCTCAAATTCTAAAAATACGAATTATAATTATAACAGTTATAATTTTTCAAAAGAGAAAAAGGTTAAAACTAAAAAAGTACCGGTTGGCGAAAGAAAGGCAACATTGTCTGACAAAATAAGCAGTGAAATAGGATTAGCTATTTTGGCACTTATTGTATTTTTTATTAATTTTGCAATTATTGCAAACATATCGACTGTACTTTCTTTAATTAACACAATTATTCTTGTTCCCCTTGGTATATATTTAGCCATTAAGTTTTGGAAAACGGAAACTGTAACGGAGTATAAAACCGTTTCGATTGATGAAGAAAGCAAAGGTAATAATCAATATCAATTTGAGGAATATAAGAGTAATTTAAAAATTGCCGAAAAACGCAATGAGGTTGAATATTACAAGCCTCTTGGTTTAACCGAATCGCAGGTAAAAGCAATATTTTTAAATTGGTGTGCAAAAAAAGGAACATCACCTACTAAAACCGATTATCCGATTTGGATAAAAAGACAATTGAACATTTCCCCCCGTACTTATCATACATCTTTGATTCAAGAGGGATACTTAATTAAAGCTCACCCCGAAGAATCACTAAAATGCCTTAAAGTGTCCGAATTAAAGCGCATTTTGCAACGCAAAGGTCTTGAAACATCAGGGAAGAAACAAGTTTTGATTGATAGAATCGCAAACAATGTTAATCTTGATACGCTTAATTTAGAGGACAAATACAAACTATCTGACAAAGCTCAAAATCTCTTGTCATCCAGAACGAACAGAGAATTATTATATGCTTTTAAAAACAGATATAGCATATCCTTGGAAGAGTTTAACGATGCCAAATCCGATTTAGCATACAGAGGCGAGCCAAATGAAATAATGCAGCGAGCAATCGAAAAAGGATATGAAAAGGCTCGCAAAGAAGGCTATTACGGAACAGCCCGTAGCTATCGCCTATCATATGGCTATTTTTGGGAAGACGAAAAAGAATACGAAAAAGCTCTTCAAGCGTATATTGATGTTATGCGGTATGATTTTAGCGGTAGTGAAAATCAAATGCCATTGCCTAAAAAAGAGATACGAATTGCGCCCGGCATTTTAAAGCTCATACAAAAGCTTTCGGAGTATTACAATGAGGATATGGTTTCAAAAAGCTATGAAATTTCACTCCCGGTTAATCATTACAGCGAGGCATATTTTAAGAAAATTATAAACAGCATTATAAATAGGACAGATTTTTATAAAAAATATTTATAAAACAAAAAATCCCACCCGGTTATTGGCGTAACCGAATGGGATGCAAGCAGAGTGTGCAATACACTAAGCCCTAAGCAATGCATATTGTATCACACCCTGCCGAAAAATTCAAGCAGGGTATTTTTATGCCCTTTTATAGAAAGGATATTTGATACAATGGGCAAAGCTAAATCGCGCGGCAACGGCGACCGCACTTATTATGAGAACAAAACGCGCAAGTGTTGGGTAGGTCAAGCCGTTTATAACGGCAAAAGAATAACCAAATACGGCAAAAGCAAAAAGGAATGCCGTCAAAAACTTGACGAGCATATCGAAAAATTAGAAAACGGCGGTTTTATAATATCAAAAAGCAAAGTCACGCTTACGGACATTTTGCAATTGCAACTTGACGATGCAATCGAGCTTAATCAAATTCAAGATACGACATTTCGACGCAAAAACGAGGTAATTAAACTTATAAACCGCTTTGGACTCGGTGATATTCCTGTCCAAAAAATCACTACATTAACCGTAAAAAACTTTTTTAAAGAAATAACAATATACTCAAATTCACAGATTGACAAAATTCATCAGGCATTGAATAAGGCTTTCAGATACGCCGTCAAGCACAAATTCATTGACGAAAACCCGCTGGATGATTTACCAAAACCCCGGTCAAGCAAGCCGACAAAGAAAATCACGGCACTGACGGTTGACGAACAGCAGCGATTTATTGATGTGCTCAATAACGAGGAAAAGGACAACCGCTATCGGTATCAATTATTAATAATGCTCTGTACGGGTATGAGAATGGGCGAAATCAACGCTTTAACCTTAAGGGATATAAATTTCACATTCAAAACGATAAATGTAAATAAGACAATTTCACGGGATAAGGACGACAGGCCTATTATGGGTAAGGAAACCAAAACCGATGCCGGAATGCGAATGCTGCAAATGACCCCGACCGTTGAGGGCCTGCTGCACGATTATATTGATAACCACTACATTGACAATCGCGAAAAAACCCTTTTTTATGACACAAAGAAAAAAGGCTATATCTCGACGAATCAGGTTAATTCCGCTTTCAAGCGAATTGTTAAGAGCTATCAAATTATACATATCGACTATGAGATGACGCCTCTGTCCGACAAAGGCAGGAAATCAATTGCGTACAAGAAATACACCTATTTCAAAAAAACAGCGACGGGATTTGAAATCTTGCCCAAGGAGCCGCCGAAGGATTGGCAACGTAATTTTGGCAACTATTATTATAAAAAAGAAATCCCCGAAAAAGAATACAATCAGCATATGCTTCGACATACCTTCGCAACGAGGTGTATTGAAAACAGAATTGATTATAAGACTTTGCAAGAAATTTTAGGGCATTCGGATATATCAATTACGCTCAATGTATATTGCGATGTTATAGGTTTGTTCAAGGAGCAACAATATCAAATAATTGATGCATTCAATTCAAAATTGCTTTTTGGTAATGACTGCAATAATGACTGCAATAGCAAAGCAGTTTCACAATAATTAAAAGCCGTTGAGAATTTTCAACGGCTTTTATTTTTGGCTTAAATAAACAGTTTGAATAAATTTAGAGGTCTTTCAAATTTCTTTGAAAAACCTCTTTTTGTGGTTGCGGGGGCAAGACTCGAACTTGCGACCTCCGGGTTATGAGCCCGACGAGCTACCAACTGCTCTACCCCGCGATATTCAGTTGCGCACTAACCAAGTGCTATATTATTATAACAGATAAAACTGAAATGTCAAGCATTAATTGAACATTAATTAAAAAAGCCGGTAAAAACGGTGAAATTTGTCCTAAAATCAGCAAAGAGGATGAGTCCTCAGAATGAGGATCCACCCTCTCGCACACATGGTGCGGCTTCACATAAAATGTCAAACTGCAACTAACATTTCTGCAAAGTCTGCCTATTCGTGGCCAGTAATTTGCTACCGTGAGAAACACGGCATCGCTACCCAAATGATAATGAGAAAGAGCAGCACTTTTTCCGATTGCCCTGACCTGCTAACCGGAAGAAAAATAAAAAAATAAGATTTATGTTGAACATGGATTCCGTATCACATTCAACAATAAAATGATACAATAAAGAAAGTGAATTGTCAAGTAGAAAATTAAATATTGCCAAAAATTTATAATTAATTTATATTTTTTTGTCATTATGATACAAATAGTGCTAAGTACAGACAAAACACATAGAGATACTTATAAAATCGGAAATTCTTGAAGGGACAAATAAAATATGATACAATAGCAAAGGTGATTAATATGAAAATACTTATCGTTCCGGATTCATACAAGGGCACACTTTCATCAAAAGAGGTATGTGAATGTATCAAAAACGGAATCTTGAAAAACAGTGAGTCGGATATTGAAATTGAAGCGCTCCCCTTTGCCGACGGCGGCGAAGGATTTGCCGAATGTATGAGAGAAATTTGTAATGGCAGTTCACTTTACAGCAAAGTCCATGACATATACGGTCGGGTAATCGACTGCGAATACACGGTGTTTGGCGAGACGGCTGTAATTGACGCGGCAACGGCAAGTGGATTACAACCGCGAAAAGCAGTTATGGCAAGCACGAGCTATGGCACAGGAGAACTTATAAAATCCGCAGTATCAAAGGGTTTCACTAAAATTATACTCGGTCTTGGCGGAACAGGTTGCTCCGACGGAGGAATAGGTGCGCTTGCGGCACTCGGTGCAAAATTTTATGACGAAAATCAAAAGGTTATCGACATTCCGAAATCCGGCGATTTAAACTATATTTTCGGAACGAAATTCAAAGGTTGTGTCAAGCCAATTGACTTGACATACGCTTGTGATGTTGAAAACGAATTTTTCGGCAAAAACGGAGCGGCATATGTTTTTGCAGGTCAAAAAGGCGCAAACAAAACACAAATTGAAGAACTTGACGAGGGATTGAAAAGGCTGAATGCATTTTTTCCGAGTGACATAAGCAAAATAAAGGGCGCAGGCGCGGCAGGCGGACTGTGCGGCGGATTATATGCAATATACGGCGGTGAAATAAAATCCGGCTTTGATATTTTGAGCGAGTATGCTCACCTTGAAGATAAAATAGCCAAAGCTGACCTTGTTATCACCGGTGAAGGCAAAACGGACAACCAGACACTGATGGGCAAACTGCCGTATAAAATCAGCGAGCTTTGCAAAAAGCACGGCACAAAATGCACGGTTATAAGCGGCAAAATTGAAAATGTCAGCCTCGGTGACAAGATGATAAGCCTTGTTGACGAAAACACAAGCGAGGACGAGGCTATTGAAAATGCGGCGCAAATACTTGAGCAAAAAGCAAAATATGTATTGCAATAATATGGTTTTAAATATATAATAATTACATTACTTTGAAAGGAAACACAATTATGAAGGTAAGAATACCAAAGCACAAGGAATTTTTAATTAAATTTGAGGACGGATACCCACAGGAAAAAGAAGCTTGGGACGAGCTCAACAAGATTGTTAAAAACTATTCCGTAGACGGCAAAAGCGTTTATTCACCGACCTTTATCGAAGATAACGAGGACAAGGTGAAGGCTTTGCAGGAGAAATACGAATTTACATACGAAATCATTGAGAAATAAGGAATTTAGCAATGGCTGAAAACAAAATTTTTACGGTAGCGACAGCACACCTTGACACTGTTTGGCGTTGGGAACTGCCGAAAACCATTAATGAATTTTTGCCTGACACATTTGAGAAAAATCTTGATTTGATTGAAAAGTACCCCAACTATAACTTTAACCTCGAGGGTGCTTTCAGATACGAACTGATTGAGGAATATTATCCGCAGGTATTTGAAGAAATTAAAAAACAGATTGAAAACGGCAGATGGTTTGTATCAGGCTCGGCATACGAAAACGGAGATGTAAATATCCCCTCGCCCGAAGCTTTATTCAGGAATTTCCTCTACGGAAACGGATATTTCAAAAAGAAATTCGGCAAAACATCGACAGATATTTTTCTGCCGGACTGTTTCGGATTCGGTTGGGCTCTGCCGACAATTGCAAGACATTCGGGATTAAACGGATTTTCAACACAAAAATTAGGCTGGGGCGGTGCATATCAAAGACCGTTTGACATCGGCATTTGGCGCGGTGTTGACGGCTCTGAAATTTACGCAAGCCTCAATCCCCTTTCATACAGATACAAGTTTGACGGAGATGTAAGGGGCGATTTGGAAATCATAAGCAAAATTGCCGACAACGGAATAAATTACGGCTTACCGTGGACAATGAACTATTACGGCACTGGCGACTGGGGCGGCGCTCCCACCGAAGCAAGCGCAAAAAGCGTTGACGAAAGTGTAAAAGCCAACGAAACAAACAACGAGACAAAAGTTTATTCCGCACAATCGGACGCAATCTTCAACGAGCTTGAAAAACTACCTGATGCAGATAAAAAAGGCTTGCCGATTTGGGACAACGAGCTTGTAATGCGTTCTCACGGTGCAGGCGGCTACACATCAAGATGCATGAGCAAAAGGCTAAACGCGCAAAACGAAATACTTGCTGACATTTGCGAGCGTGCATGCGCAACGGCAAACCTTTTGACTTCATACAAATATCCGCAGGAAATCATCGACAAGGCTTGGAAAAGAGTTATTCAGCACCAATTCCACGATGATATTCCCGGCACATCGACGATGCTCCAATATAATGACAGCTGGAACGATTATTTTGTATCACTCTCTCAATTTCAAACAGAATATGAGGGTGCGGTAGGCGCAATTGCAAACGAGCTTGACACTTCATGGTGCAAGGAGTGCGCCGTAATTGTTAACAACCCCGTTGCGGCAAAGCGCAAGGGTGCCGTTGAGGCGACAGTTAAGCTTAACCACAACGCAAGATGCATCAAGGTCGTTGACAAAAACGGCAAAGAAGTTCCGTCGCAGATTGTTGCAAAGCAAGGCAAAACGCTGAAAATTGTGTTTATCGCGAATGTTGACAGTGTAGGCTACAAGGTTTATGATGTTCAGGTTGCAGACAAGAAATACGGCAAGGCGACGGATCTCAAAGTAACCGAACACACACTCGAAAACGCAAAATACAGAGTTGTATTTAACAAAAACGGCGACATTGCAACAATAATCGACAAAAAGCTGAAGATGCAAATATTGTCAAAGCCGATTAAGCTTGCGGCAATGCATGACATAGGAATGCTCAACTACCCAAGCTGGGAGATGCGCAAGGAGGACATTGACGGCGAGCCGTACGCATACGCAAACACGCCTGAATTTGAAATTGTCGAAAACGGTGCGGCAAGAATTGCAGTCAAGGTTTCAAGACACATTGAATCGTCAAAAATCGAGCAGGTTGTTTCACTCGAAAACAGCGGTGAGACAATCAGGGTTGACAATTTTATTGATTGGCAGGAACGCAGAACTATGCTCAAAGCACAGTTCCCGTTTGCATGCGAAAACGAAAAGGCAACATATGACCTCGGACTCGGATACATTCAGCGCCCGACAAACAGCGAAAATCTTTATGAAGTGCCTGCACAGAAATGGGCAGATTTGAGCGACGAATACGAGCGTTTCGGAGTTAGCATATTCTCCGACTGCAAATACGGTTGGGACAAGCCGAACGAAAACACACTCCGCCTGACCTGCTTACACACACCTGCCGGCGCATTCACCAAAGATGCACGCCAGGATTTGCAGGACATTGACAGAAACATTTTTTCATTCGGAATTTGCTCACACAAAGGTGCATTATCATCACTCACAGAAAGTGAGTCGGAACTGTTCAATGAAAAAATGGTTGCGTTCCAAACCTCATCAAGGCGCGAGGGCAAATACGACGACATTTCCCTGCTTAAAATCAGCAGTTCGGGCGTTGCCGTAAGAGCAATCAAAAAGGCACAGGATGACGACTCAATCGTAATCAGAGTTAACGAAATGAGCGGCAAGGCACACAAAAATGTATGTGTCACGATGCTTGGCGAAATTAAGACGGCAGAAGAAATCCTTGCAAGCGAGGAGCACAAAGGCGATGTTAAAGCAGACGGCGACAGCTTTACATTTAACATTAATCCGTTTGAGGTTAAGAGCTTTAAAATCATGCTCAACATTGAGAAAAACAAAGCAAAAGAGAATTTCAAAAAACTTGACCTTGAATATAATTCGTGCGGCATAACATCTGACAACTACAAGGTGAACACGATTTTGCAGGGGAGCGGATGTTCCCTCCCCGACGAGTTGATACCCGAAAGTTACACTGTAAAGGGAATTACTTTCCGTATGCCTAAAGTATCAATGGACAAAAACATACTCATTCCGCGTGAGCAGGAAATTGATATACCTAAGGGCAGTACCAAATTATACATTCTTGCATCGGGTATGATAGGCGACAGAGAGATGACACTCTTCACCGACAACAAGGAACGCAAAATCAATATTTACGCAATGACAGAGCATTATGCACAATGGGATATGGCCGGGCTTCAGCAATCGGCAAGAATCAATGACGCACCGATTGGCTTTGAGTTTACACACACGCATCATCCGGAGGGAAATATTGCAAACGGAAAAGCATATTTCTATCTGTACGAAATTGATGTGAGAAACTGCAAAAAGCTCATACTCCCTGAGGAAAACAGAGTTGCGATTTTAGCAATGACAGCTGTCAAGAAATTTTCAAACACTCACCTTGCAACCCAACTTATCGACACGGTTGACGAAGACTATAAATTCGGTGATATTCCACCGATTGACAAAATTATCGACAAGGCGGACTTTGTAACAATCCGCGCCGGTAAGATTCAAGACCAATATATCGGCGGCAAAGGCAAAGGATTTAAGCGCGACAACATTATTGCTAATATTATACGCTCATATACAAAAAGTGAGTGGTAAATATTCATAAAATCGAATAGAAAAGGCGAAACGGCTTATACAATAAATGTATAAGCCGTTTATTATTTGTAAGGGTTGTTCACTTTACAAAAATGAAGTGTTAAAAACGATGTGGAAAAGTAGGTGTAAAATGTGGAATACTCGATTTAAGAATGTGGATAACTGTGTGGAATGTGTTGAAAATGTAAAGTGATTTGCTTACATTTAACATAATTTTCCACTTTACAGAGAAATAATATACATATTGAGAAATTTTTAACGGAATTAATAAAAGACGAGCATAGCACTCGTCTTTTATCAAAATAATATATGTAATGTGATAGATTACTTTTTGAAGAATGAAACAATGTCGGTGAAAGCATCGTCATCATTTGCTGAGAAATTTGTAGGAACAGCCGATTCAATCGGAGGAGCAACTGCCTTATTAGCTGTTGTTGACTTAAGCTCCTTAGGACCGTCCTCACCGAAACGGGTAGCGATAACTGTGATAACCATTTCGTCTTCAAGATCCTCGTCATAGTTAACACCCCAGATAATTTCACAATCAGGATGAACTGCTTCCATAACAACATTTGATGCTGCATCAACTTCTTCAAGACCGATGTCTGTTGAAGCTGTAACATTAAGAAGAATGCCGCGAGCGCCATCGATAGATGTTTGAAGAAGCGGTGAGGAGATAGCCTGAGCAGCTGCAACCTCTGCCTTATCTTTGCCCTTAGCTCTGCCAACGCCCATATGAGCATATCCTGAATCCTTCATAATCTCTGTTACATCGGCAAAGTCACAGTTTACAAGACCTGTTGCATTAACAAGGTCTGAAATAGACTGAACAGCTTGGAGAAGAACATCGTTTGCGATTTCAAATGCGTTGAGGAGAGTAATTTTTTCCTTAGTAACAGACTTGAGGTTTTCGTTAGGAATAACAATAAGTGAATCAACATGCTGTGAAAGCTCGTTGATACCTTCTTCTGCCTGTGCCATGCGGCGCTTGCCCTCGAAGCCGAAAGGTGTGGTAACAACGCCTACTGTAAGGATGCCCATATCCTTTGCGATTTTTGCTACTACCGGAGCGGCACCTGTGCCTGTTCCGCCGCCCATACCTGCGGTGATGAATGCCATATCGGAACCTGTAAGAACATCGGTAAGAGCCTCTCTTGATTCTTCAGCTGCTTTAAGGCCTACTTCAGGTCTGGCGCCTGCGCCCATACCCTTTGTTGCTTTTTCGCCGATAAGAATTTTTTGAGTTGCCGATGACTTGCCGAGAGCCGGCTTATCGGAGTTTACTGCTACAAACTCAACATCCTTTATATTTGCCTTAACCATACGGTCAACAGCGTTTCCTCCGCCGCCGCCTACACCGATTACTTTAATTTGAACTATTCTGTTATCGTTGGTATCAATTTCGTATCTGCCCATTAGATTAAATTCTCCTTGTCTTTATATTCGTGTTGGTACTTCTGTACCGTTACAAATGATATTGTAACAGTTTTGTAACCACTTTGCAATACTTTTTATAAAATATTCCTAATAATTTTTACAATCTTTCAAAATAATAATTAAAATGCTTTGTGCAAATAGCACAATTCAAAGGAAATAGCTTGTTGTTTGTAATGTGCATTGCTTTACAAGTAAGTTACACCTCAGGAGGTGTAAAGTAACTTTTCTTGTCAGCGGTTACAGTAACCGTTCCTTTTGCGTTCGGGTCGCTGTCATTTATCTTTTCAACAACGCTTAATGCTTTATATACTTTATCCTCCAAATCGGCAGTAGAGCCTAATTTGAATGTTATTCTGTCTTTATAAACCATAAAGTTGTTGTTAATATCATTTGAATATATTTCAGTTATATCGTCCCCAAGTTTAAGCTTTTCGATAATTTGCATCATTGCAAGAAGATCGTCGTACGACTTATCGTCATCGGCCTTTATAACCTCGCCTGCAACTGCATTTGACGGCGCAAGTTTTTTTATTTCAATACCGTCTTTAGGCTCGGCGGCAACATTAGCTTCAAGAACTTTAAGCGTGCCGTCAAACAGTGTAAAGGTATTATCTTTGTTTTTAATATAATACACCGTATCAGTCTCTTTGACGGTTATTTGAACGGTTGAAGGGAATTTCCTTTTGACCTCCGCCTGATAGATATAGGGCAGTTTTTTGAGCAGCTGTACCTGCGCATTTGAAGCATCGGCAGTAAAGAGGTTTGTATTTTTTTCAATCTCCGACGCGGAAATGATTTGTTCAGTTTTATATTTACTGTTACCTGATACAGAAATTGTGTCGATTTTGAACAAAACGGTAAGACTCAAAATAACCATAACAACTACTACGGCGAGCACAACAGACGCAACGGTAATGATTTTTCGCAGCGTCTTTTTCTTTTTGCGTTTTTTATTTTGTGTTCTGCGCTTTTCGTTTATATTTGAATCATTCGGCTTTTTTGCCGAGGAGATTTTTTGCTTTTTATTTGAGCGCCGGCGCGTAATGTCGGGATTTTGTTCATTTCCTCTTTTTTGTGGCTGCTCGTTTCTGTAAATTTTCGGAGGTTCAAGCCCGAACGAGCCGAGTTGCGAGTTAAGGTCCGAAAACTCATTTTGCCTGCTTTGGCGATGTGAGTCGGGCTTATTGGATTTTTTATTTCTATTCTGTTTCATATTGAATCCTCTTAATATCGGCACCGATTAAGGAAAGCTGATTTTCGATTTTCTCGTATCCCCTGTCTATATGAGATATGTTTTTGACAAGCGAAACGCCATCGGCATCAAGTGCGCAAATCACAACAGCCGCGCCGCCGCGCAAATCGGTACAAACCACATCTGCGCCGTGAAGTGACGAAACGCCGTTAATAATAGCCGAGCGGTCATTAACAATAATATCCGCACCGAATCGCATGAGCTGTGAAACATGCTTAAATCTGTTTTCAAAAATTGTTTCACGGATAACCGAGGTGCCGCGCGCCTCTGTAAGCGCCGCCATCACAACCGCCTGACAATCTGTGGGAAAGCCGGGATATGTCATTGTTTCTATTTTTTTTACGCGTCGCAAACGCTTTGGACCCTTGATTGAAAGTGAATTAGAATCAAAATACATATCGCATCCCATTTGGTCGAAAACCGGCAAAACCGGCATAAGATGCGACGGAATGACATTTTTAATGTGAATTTCGCTTGATGTGACAGCCGCGGCACTCATAAGGGTTGAGGCAAGTATTCTGTCCGATATGACGGTATGTTCACAACCGTGAAGCTTATCAACTCCGATAATTTCTATAATCGGTGTTGATGCGCCTTTGATTTTTGCACCGCACTTATTCAAAAAGGCGATTAAATCGGCTATTTCCGGCTCTCGTGCGGCATTGACGATTTGAGTCCTGCCCGACAGGAAAACCGACGCCAAAATCAAATTTTCCGTTGCGCCGACGCTTGAAAAAGGAAGCACAACAGTATTTGACGAGGCGTTTTTGTTGACACAACAAATATCGTTGCCGTCGAACAAAATGGAATATCCGAGCGATTTTAAGCCCGAAATATGAAAATCAATCGGTCGCAGACCTATATCACAGCCACCCGGAAGATAGAGGCACGCATTGCCGCATCGCGAGGCAAGTGCACCTAAAAATATTATGGAAGAACGCATTTCTTCCATAAGATATTTTGGTATATTATGTCGGCAAATATCGGTTGAATCAACCGTCACGGTGTCGCCCTCAATAACGGCATCGGCGCCGAGGTATTTTAAAATTTCTATTGTATATTTGACATCAGACAGCATTGGGCAATTATGTATAACGCTTTTGCCACGAACAAGAACTGTTGCCGCAAGAATCGGCAAAACGCTGTTTTTTGCGCCGTGAAGTGAAATTTCACCGCCTAATTTTTGTTTGCCTTTTATTTGTAAGAGTTCCATACAATCACCTATGGCATAATATGAAAGCTCTCGAGGTTTTGTTATTATTTTGCGAGTGAAATAATTATGTCGGCAATTCTTTCGCGCGAGTCAAGAACAGCCATAGATTTTGCGTTTTTCTCAATCTCAAAAAGTTGCTCCTGTGATGAAAGAAGGCTGTCTATCATATTTGAAAGCGACTCTGCAGTTAAATCCTTTTCCTCGATAATGCGAGCGGCGTTTCTGTTGACAAGCGCCATGGCATTGTGGAACTGATGATTTTCGGCAACATAGGGTGACGGAACGAGAATTGACGCCTTACCCATTGCCTCAATTTCGGAAAGAGATGACGCGCCTGCTCTGCCGACAACAAGATCAGCCGCCGCCATGCAGACATCCATATTATCAATATATTTGCGCACTTCGACAGTGGCCTTGCGAACAACGGTGTCGGAAACGCGCTCAAATCCTTTTTCAACAAACTTGTCCAAATATTCCGCGCCGTTTGTGCCGACGGAATGAATATGATAAACAGAGCCGTCATCGGCATGGCGAAGAAGAATATCAAACATCGAATCGTTGAGCGGAGCAGCACCGAGCGAGCCGCCGAACGAAAGGACAAGATATTTTCCGTCGGGAACGGAAAGCTCCTCACGAGCGGATTTTTTTGATTTATTAAGCAATTCGCCGCGCACCGGAAGTCCGGTAACCGTCGGCTCGTTTTTGCAGTCAAGATGCTTTGCCGCGTCCTCAACAGTGAGCATAACTCTGTCAACCTGCTTTGCAAGCTGTTTGTTTGTGATGCCCGGGTACGCGTTTTGCTCGTGAATACAGCAAGGAATATGAAGTTTTGCCGCCTCTTGGAGAACGGGACCCGAAACATAGCCGCCGAAGCCGATTACAACATCGGGCGCAAAATCACGAATTATTTTTTTGCTCTCCTGCTCGGATTTAATAAGTTTGAATACTGTTTTGACATTTGCGACAATCGCCTTTGGAGAAAACGAGCGTTTAAATCCGTTAATCTCAATTGTTTTAAACGCAAATCCTGCATTCGGAACAAGGCGTGACTCCATATGGTCCGCCGTGCCGATAAACATAATTTCGGCATCCTTATAATTATCACGAATATAAGAGGCAACAGCAAGTGCAGGGTTGATATGACCTGCAGTGCCGCCCGTAGCAAATAAAAACTTCATAATTTATACCTTCTTTTGGTTTGACTTCCTTGAAATTGAAAGGACAACACCCATTTCAAACAAAAGCATCAGCAATGCCGTGCCGCCGTAGGAGAAGAACGGCAGAGCGATACCAGTATTTGGAATGGTGTCCGTTACAACCATTATATTAAATATCGTTTGGATTGCAACCTGTGCAACTATGCCGAGAACGATAAACGATGCAAATTTATCCTCGCATCTGTTGGCGATTTTAATGCCGCGGATAAAGAGGAGCGCAAACAAAACAATGATTGCGATTGCGCCGATAAAGCCGAGTTCCTCGCAGACGATTGCAAAAATGAAGTCGTTTTGCGGCTCGGAAACATAAAGATACTTTTGTTTTGAATTGCCGAGTCCGACACCGAAAAATCCACCGGAGCCGATTGCATAAAGCGAGTTGTTTGTTTGCCACCTTTTGCCGAGCGGCTCATACGATTTATCAAGCCAAGCAACAATTCTGTCGCCTGCATAGTTCATCAAAAGGTCGGGATTCATAATTACGAGTGCGACAACGGCAACCATAATACCCATGCCGACCGCAAAGAGCCGCCAATCCGTGCCGCCTGCAAACATAATTGCCGCGCCGATACAAAACACAAGAATTGTGCAGGAAAGGTGGTGCTCAAGATAAATCAATCCGCAAAACAAGCCAATAATCAAAATCGGGAAAACAATGCCGTAAATCGGATTTTTCATTTTTGAATAATGCTTTGTGACATATGTTGCCATTGTGAGGACTATTGTGAATTTTGCAATATCCGACGGCTGAAGAGTGAACGGACCGAGTGGAATCCAGCGTTTGAAATCATCAACATTTGTATGATAGAACAAAACTACTACGAGAAGAAGCAGTGTAACTATCAACAACGGCCGATGAATAACTTTGAGCAGTTTATAATTGATTTTCGACATAACAAGCATTGCAACAACACCTGCAACAGCGAAAACGATTTGTCTTTTAAAGAAATAGTAGGAATCGCCGTATTTTTGCAAAGCATAGGGATAAGATGCAGAAAACAGCATAACAAGACCTATCGTGAGCAAGGCGATTGTTAAAGCGAAGAAAGGAATATCAAATGAGCCGACGGTGAAAATATCGTTTTTTCTGATGCCGGTATTTGTGCGAACGATTTTGCTCTCCTGCGCGTGATATTCACGCTCCGACGAGGAACGCTCGTGCTGTGCCGAACGCCTTTTTTGCACCGATTTTTTATTCTTTTTTGACTTTTTGCGTTGAGTTTGCGGCTCATCGTCGGTGTGGCGATACCTTTTTGGCGGTTCAAGCTCAGGCATAGCGGCTCTCCTTTCGTAAATTTTAATTAAGAACTATTATTTTTGACCGAAATACATAAGCAAAAGCGCAATTGCACAGCCTACTGCATTGACAAGTGAAAATACAACGCAAATTTTCTTTTCTTTCCAGCCGCACATTTCAAAATGGTGATGAATAGGTGCCATTTTGAAAATTCTTTTGCCGTGGGTGATTTTGAAATAGCCGATTTGGATAATGTCGCTCATGGTTTCACAAACATAAACGATACCTATCGGAAGAAGAAGGAGCGGACATTTGATTGCATAGCCGAGTGCTACGACCAATCCGCCGAGGAAAAGCGAGCCTGTGTCGCCCATAAATGTTTTGGCAGGGTTCCAGTTCCAACAAAGAAAGCCCAAAACGCCGCCCAAAAGCGCACCGGCGAGAATACCGAGGCCTGCAAACTTCATAATAACAGCGGCGATGATAAATGTGATAGCGACAGTTGCGGTAACAGACGAGCAAAGTCCGTCGATACCGTCGGTAAGGTTAACCGAATTGACGCAACCGTAAATAATGAAAATCGAAACGAGCCAGAATACAACGGAGGTGAAAAGATTTTTTTCAAAATCGACATTGCCGATAAACGGAATGTACCAAACGGTGTTGTGTGAAAGCCAAAGAGTCAATGTATATCCGAAAGTCATAATTAGCTGACCGAGAGTTTTTTGCTTTGGCGAAAGTCCTTCGTTCCTTTTAAGTTTAATTTTAGTATAATCATCCGTAAAACCGACAATTCCGCATCCGAGCGCGAGGCAAAGACCTGCAATCAAAAGCACAACATCCCTGCCGGCAAAGATTTTTGCCGATTCGGACTCAAGGCTGCCGCCCGAAAAATGAAGTGTCAGCGCACCGATAATAAACGACACGATGATGCCTAAAATAAACATCAAACCGCCCATATTGGGTGTGCCCTGCTTTGATTTGTGCCATGACGGACCTATATCAAGAATAGTTTGACCGAACTTCAGTTTTTTTAACCAAGGGATTATAACAAATCCCGAGCCGACGGTTACGCCGAACGCAACAACAATTGTGATTATTACAGATATAACATTCATTGTTTACTTCTCCCATACTTTATAAGCAGAATTTATAACATCCTCAAGCTTCATTCCTCTTGAGCCTTTAAAAATGACAGCGTCGCCGTCATTCGTTATTTCAAGCAATTTTTTTGTGAGTGCATCTTTATCATCAAACAAAAATGCGTTTTCACAGCCGGAATTTTTCGCCGCAGAAACATAAAAAGCGGCGTCCTTGCCATAAGCCAAAAGATAATCTATTCCGTACTCGCCGACCATTTCGCCGACCTGCGTATGCGCCGTTTCGGCATAATCGCCAAGTTCGAGCATATCACCCAAAACGGCGATTTTTTTGTTGCCTGCGGTGTCGCGCAATGTTCTGATTGCGGCGCGCATTGAGTCGGGCGATGCATTGTAGCAATCTTCAATAGATGTGATTTTGCCGACTGTTACGACCTTTTGGCGCATTCCTGCCGGGACATAAGAAGCAAGAGCATTTGCCGCATCCTGTGCCGGAACATCAAGAAAATATCCGACCGTGAATGCCGCAAGTGCGTTATAAACATTGTGAACACCGATTGTGGGAATTGTGATATGCTGTGTATCGCCGCGATATACAATATCGAAATCGGTCGTCGAATCGTGTTCAACGATATTTTCTGCTTTAAACTCGCCGTTTTCAATGCCGTAAAAACAGATATTAAAATTATCGTTTTTAACGGTTGCGAGCTTATCGTTATCGCCGTTCAAAATGAGCGGTGCGCCGTTTGGCAAGCCCTCGGTTATTTCAAGCTTTGCTTTTAAAATTCCGTCGCGCGAGCCGAGATTTTCAATATGCGAAACGCCAATATTGGTTATAAGCGCAAGAGTCGGCTTTGTGGCGTTGACAAGACGGCTGATTTCGCCGAAATGATTCATACCCATTTCGATAACCGCCGCCTGTGTTCTTGAATCAATTTGAAAAAGTGTTTGCGGCAAACCGATTTCATTATTAAGATTGCCTTGTGTTTTAATCGTTTTATATTTTGCACCGACAACAAGAGAAGTGAATTCCTTTGTTGTTGTTTTACCTACTGAACCGGTAAGCGCAACAACGGGAATATTGAATTTTGAGCGATAGTATCCGCCGAGAGCCAAAAGCGCCTTTGTTGTGTTTTCGACCTTGACGAATGCGCCGTTTGGCGTTAAATCCTCATCAATCATAACAGCCGCTGCGCCTTTTTCAAGCGCCTCGTCTGCAAACTGATGGGCGTCAAATCGCTCGCCTTTTATGCAAATGAACAGGCAACCCTTTGTAATTTTTCGTGTATCAATGCAAACTGCGTTTATTTCGCCCTCGGTGTTGTATGTGCCGTTGCAGGCAGACGCAACTTCGGATAACTTTAATGTTTCCATAATGACCTCTTATGAATTAAGAACTTCCGCCACAACTTCCCTTTCATCGAAGTGAATTGTGCCCGTAGGCAGGATTTGGTATGTTTCGTGACCTTTACCTGCTAAAAGGATTATATCATCTTTTTGTGCATTATGCAAAGCCCAAGTGATAGCCTCCTTGCGATTTTCGACTACGACATAAGGAGTTTTGCTGTCTTTCATACCTTCAAGAATATCTTTGATGATTTCCGACGGATTTTCCGAACGCGGGTTATCCGAAGTAACAACGCAGAAATCCGAGAGGTCTGCGGCGATTTTGCCCATTTTCGGGCGTTTTGTTTTATCTCTGTCGCCGCCGCAGCCGAACAGTGTAACTACTCTGCCCTTTGCGATTTCCTTAAGCGATGAAATTATATTTTCAAGTCCGTCCGGTGAGTGAGCATAGTCGATAATAACAGTATAATCCGTATTTGTCGGAACTACCTCGATTCTGCCCTTAACGCCGTTTGATTTGCCGATAGCGATGAGCGTATCCTCAAAATCAACGCCGAGAGCAAGCGCAACGGTAGCGGCGCAAAGCGAATTATAAACACTGAATCTGCCGGGAATCGGGCAAACAACTCTGCCGATTTTGTCGCCGACAAGTTCGTATTTAACGCCGTTTGATGAGAACGAAACATTTTTTGCCGTGTAATCGGAATTGATATTGTCAACGGCGTATGTTACAACCTTGCAAGGGAGATTTTCAACGATTTTTAGTCCGTTTTTATCGTCTACATTTGTAACAGCGATGTCGCAATTTTCAAACAAAATGCGCTTTGCATTGAAATAGTTTTCCCAAGTTTTGTGATAATCGAGATGGTCTTGTGTAAGATTTGTGAATGCGCCGATAAGGAAGTGAATACCCTTTACCCTGCCTTGTGCGAGAGCTTGGGACGAAACCTCCATAACACAGTATTCGCAATTTGCATCAACCATTTTTCTAAAAAGTGACTGAAGCTCGTGAGGGTCCGGTGTTGTATAATGAGCAGGATAAACCTCACTGCCGACCATATTTTGAACAGTTCCGATAAGGCCGACCTTTTTGCCGACATTTTCAAGAATTTGTTTTATAAGAAATGTTGTTGTTGTTTTGCCGTTTGTGCCTGTCAAGCCGATAAGTTTAAGCTCGTTTGCAGGATTGTCGAAAAAGTTTGCGCAAATCGGAGAATATGACTCTCTTGTATTATCAACAATAATTTGATTTTCGATGCCGAGGTCCTTTTCAACAACTACTGCGGCAGCACCCTTTTCAAGCATTTGCTTTGCAACACTGTGTCCGTCGAATGAAGCGCCCTTAATGCAGACAAAGAGATAGCCCTTTTCAACGAGCCTTGAATCGGATGTGACATCGGTAATTTCGACATCTTTATATTCATTTTTGACATTTAAGCCGTTTAATACCTGTGATAATTTCATATCTATTCCTCCGTTTTAATCTAATACCGAAGTTGTGCTTTTGAATGTAACATCAACTACGGTGCCCTTTTCAACCTTATCGCCCTTTGCCGCCGACTGCTTGTATGCAACAACATTTGACGACGAAAGACTGTTTCCGCTGATTTCGATATTTATATTTGCCGCCGAAGCAGCCGCATTAGCCTCACTGACAGTCATTCCCTTGAAATCGGGAACGGTTGTTGTGGATTTGCTGTCCTTTTCGGTATAGAGAACAACAACGCCGCCGTTCGGAATTTTTGCGGATGAGGACGGATTTTGTTTTAATACTTTTTTGCCATTGCCGACAACCTTATATGTCAAACCTGCCGAGGTGAGTTTTGACTCTGCCGCCTCGACTGTTGAGCCGACAACCGACGGAGTATTAACCGAAAGCTTTTTAAGCTCGGACTCTGAATATTTCGGCTCAATATTAAGCTCTGTCATCGCCTGCTCGACAACTTCTGCGGCGATAGGTGCGCAAAGTGCTCCGCCGCCCAAGTCCTGATTAGGCTCGTCACAAATGATAAGCATTGCGATTTCCGGATCATCCGACGGAGCGATTGCCGCGAACGAAACTATGTATTTATTGCCGTTTGACGATTCGGCCAGCTTGGTTGATGTGCCTGTTTTGCCGCCGACACTGTAGCCTGCGACATAGCCGTTTTTACCTGTGCCGTTGTCAACAACGCTTTTCATCATTTTTCTGACTTTTTCAGAGGTGTCCTTGCTGATGACGCGTCTGACCTCGGTTGTTTTTGTTTTTGAAACGGTATTGCCGTCTTCGTCCTTAATTTCCGAAACAACATACGGTTTAACAAGCATTCCGCCGTTTGCTATTGCGCAAAGCCCTGTGCAGACTTGAATAGGTGTGAGCGAGTTTGTTTGGCCGAAAGAAGCCGATGAAAGCTCGACAATGCCGTATTGATTTTCTTTATAATACTGCGGCGCCGCCTCACCCGGGAGGTCAATGCCTGTTTTTTGCGAAAAGCCGAAGCCCTGAAAATACTGAAAATATTTGTGAACGCCGAGTTTTTGACCGATTGTGATGAAAAACGGGTTGCATGAATTTTCAAGACCCTGCGTCAATGTTTGTGTGCCGTGACCTGCGTGGTAATGGCATTTCATAACATGGTCCTCTACCCTGATTGAGCCGGTACATGTGTATTTAGTATTGAGATTTACTACATTTTCCTCAAGAGCGGCACTCGCCATAAATGTTTTGAAAACGGAACCCGGCTCGTATGTATCGGAAACGGTGAAGTTTCTCCACTGAGTCTGAACGGCGGTGCTTTCAGCCTGTTTTTTCTCTTCGTCGGTAGAAAGTTTTGATATTTTTTCTTTTGTTTTATCGTATGAAATTTTATACGGCTCATTAGGATTATAATCCGGGAGCGACGCCATTGCAAGAACTGCGCCCGTTTTGCAGTTCATAACAACACCGTATGCGCCTTTGCAATCATATTCCTCGAGTGTTGTTTGAAGACCTTTTTCGAGGTAATACTGAATCGTTTGGTTTATTGTCAAAACAATCGAATTGCCGTTTTCTGCGTCGATTGATGTTTCGTAATCTGTCGGGAGCTTATTTGAATTTGCATCCTTAACCGTAATTATTCTGCCGTTTGTGCCGGTGAGTTGTTCGTCATAGTAAGACTCGATACCCGAAAGTCCCTGATTATCGTCACCGGTAAAGCCGAGGACTGTTGATGCAAAGTTGCCGTACGGATAATAGCGGCGAGTTGTTTGCTCTGTGCCGATTATATTGCCAAGTTTGTTTTTTGAAACATATTTTGAAAGGTTTTCTTTAATATCATTTTCGACCTTTTCGGCAACAATGGCATATTTCGTTTGCTTTTTGGTCTTTTTAACAACTTCCTGCTTTTCCTCGTCATCAAGTTTTAAAATATCCGTCAAACCGTTTACAACCAAGTCGCGCTGTTTTTCGCTTTTGATATTGGATGGGTCGATAAATACATTCCAAACGGTAGCCGATTGAGCAAGAACATTGCCCTCGCTGTCATAAATCGTGCCGCGCATTGCAGGAATTTCGGTATCGGAAAGCTGCTGTGATTCCGCTTTTGCGGAAAGCTCCGAGCCGTTGACAAGTTGAAGATAAAAAAGTCTTGCACCGTCGACTGAAAATAAAAAGGCAACAGCAATTGCAAAAATAAATATGCGTTTGAACATATTTTTCTTAAATTCTGCTTTCATGCTATCACCTCATCACATTATATCTACAATTTGCGGCAAAAAAACTTTTGCCTATATAAAGCATATTAGAGAGTAGGGCGTCGCCGAACTCTCATAATATAATTACGCTGAATTTTGTTATTTATTACCTGCTGTTTTTGCAGAGGCTTTCGCCTTTGCATTTTGATTTGCCTGCTTACCGAGTTGTGCCTGCTTTTGTGCCTTATAGCCGTCGACATCGACATACTGAATTTGATTTGACTTAACCTTTTTCATACCGAGTTTGTTAACGGCATAATCATCTATCATACTGACGGAAACGAGAGAATCAAGCTCACTTTGGAGCGAAATATTTTCACTTTGAGCATTTGCAATTTGTGTTTGCTTTGCGGCAATTTCCTTTGTAAGCTCGTTTTTAACGGCAAGGGAGCCGATTACAAGTGCAATCATAACAAAGCATGTAACGGCAACAGCCGCGATTTTAAGAGTGCTTGAAACGCCGCGTTTTTGTTCTGCCTTAAGCTGTGATTTTGTTTTGAATGTTTTATTTTCGTGAACTTTAAAGCCCTTGTTTACATCAGGCTGTGACTGCGGCTTAATTTTCGGTGCCTGTGAGCCGCGGCTGAAATCAAATTGGTTAATCAAATACGCAGGATCGGATGAATACGAATATCTTCTGAAATCATTTGTATTTGTCATAAATTTTCGCCACCTTGCTTAAAACTTTTCAAATGTGCGGAGCCTTGAGCTTCTGGCTCTCGGATTTTCTTCTAATTCTTCTTTTGACGGTGCAACCGCTTTGAACGGAAGCTTGCCGAGCGGCTTTTTGCCGCAAACGCAAACGGGAAATTCCTTTGGACATGTGCAGGGATTGCACCACTTTGCGAATTTTTCTTTAACTATTCTGTCCTCGAGCGAATGGAATGTAATGATTGACAATCTTCCGCCGGGATTTAGGCAATCAAGCGCGTCATCAAGCGTTTTTGAAAGCTTGTCAAGCTCGCCGTTGACCTCTATTCTTATTGCCTGAAATGTTTTGCGAGCCGGATGTGAGTCACGCATTTTTGCCTTCGGATATGACGCTTTGATAATATCCACAAGCTCGAATGTTGTTTCAATCGGCTTGTCCTGTCTTGCAAGGACTATATTTTTTGCGATACGACGCGAAAATTTTTCCTCGCCGTATTTAAAAATAACGTTTGCAAGTTCCTGCTCACTGTAATTATTGACAACATCGGCGGCGCTCATTCCCGATTTGCTCATTCGCATATCAAGCGGAGCGTTTTGATGGAACGAAAAACCTCTGTCGCCGTTGTCAAGCTGAAACGAGCTGACGCCGAGGTCGAGGAGCATACCGTCTATACCGTCTATGCCGAGGTCGCTTAAAATCGACTTGACATTTTCAAAATTGTTTTGAACTACCGTAACATTTCCGAGGGAATCAAGCCTTTCGTGGAGGACTTTGATTGCGTCCGGGTCCTGGTCGACCGCAATGAGGCGTTTTGCATTTTTCGCAATCTCACGAGAATGGCCGCCTCCGCCTGCCGTGCCGTCGAGAAATATTTTTGTTTTATCTAAATTGAGTGAATTTATTGTTTCGTCAAACAACACACTTTTATGCACAAATTCCATAATCAAATACCGTATTCGTCGAGAATGTTTTCGACCTCTTCTGCGCTGACAGCATTAAGCTGCTCTTCAAAGAGTTGTGCATTCCAAATTTCGATGCGTGTGTTATTGCCGAAAACCTGAGCCTCCGACTCGCCCAAAAGATTAACCTTACTGCGCAGGTTTTCATTGAGTAAAAGTCTGCCCTGACCGTCAAGCGACATTTTTTCAGCATTGGCGGAGAAATAAAATTCAAGGCGTTTTCTGTCCTTTTGGCTGACGGTTTCGTGGATTTTATTCATAAACTTGTTCCACTCCTCCATAGGATAGAGAGCAAGGCAATTGCCGAAACCGCGTGACGCGATAAATGATTGACCGAGCGGCGCACGCATTGATGAAGGGATTGAAATTCTGCCCTTTGCGTCGATTTTGCAAGGCTTGTGACCTACAAAAAGCTCGTCCATATGCTCTCCTCCTTTCCGTGAAACAGTGAAATGTAAAAATTTGTTACCCAAAATTAAGTTTTGTTTGGGATAAATATGGATTTGTTAGGGATTTTGTCCCACCTGTATTTATTATATAAGGATAGAGTCCCATTGTCAAGCAAATATTTAGTGCAGGACATTTTGTAATAATTTGTAATATTTTTGTAATATTCGATATATTTGCCATTATGACAAGTGTATGGTATAATGATAAAAATTTATATTATATACAGATATTAAAGGAGACCGGTATGACGGAGTACAAAACCACATGGCGTGAAAAAATTTTTTACGGCGTGGGCGCAACAGGACTTGATTTGAGCTACGGAATGTTTTATTCGTTCTTAAGCTATTATTTATCAAGCGTTTTAGGATTAAAAGAAGGCTTTTTGCTTTTATTGACCCCTATCGCAAGAATTTGGGACGGAATCAACGACCCGATGATGGGCACAATAGTTGACAACACACGCACAAAATTCGGAAAATACAGGCCGTGGATTGTAATTGGTGCAGTTTGCAACGCCGTAGTTTTGTGGTTGCTTTTCACAAAATTCGGAATGAGCGGAACAGGCTTATACATTTATATCGGTGTAATGTATATTCTTTGGGGTATGACAAACACAATGGCAGACATTCCGTATTGGAGCATGGTGCCGTCATTCACCTCCGACCCGAAGGACAGAAACCTTGTTTCAACCGTTGCAAGGACATTCAGCGGCTTGGGTCAAGGAATAATCACCGTTGCAACGCCGATAATTTTGCCGCTTCTTTCTAAAGGGACAGATGAATATGTGACTGACAAGGGATACAGCGCATCGGGATTTTCGAAATGGGCAGGCATTTGCGCAATTTTGCTTGTTGCTTTTTCCGTAATCTGCGTGCTTTCGACAAAAGAAAAGAATGTTGTTTACGGCGAAAAGACGAAATTCTCTTTCAAAAAAATATTCTCCGTTGTGGCGCACAATGACCAGCTTGTTGTATTTATGATTTTTGCGATGCTTTCAAACGCAGGATGGTATTTGACAAGCGGCACGGCTGTATATTACTTCAGCGATGTTTTGGGCAAACCGACAGCACAATCGGCATTCTCGATGGTCGGTGCAATCGGCTCCGTAGCAGGTTTGTTTGTAATCCCTATTCTTTCAAAATGGCTGAACAAAAAGCAAATTTATCAGGTATCGCTCATTGCGACATTTATCGGATACATTTTAATGTATATAACCGGACCGGTACTGAAAAACACAACGGCGCTCAGCATTTGCTACATTATTTCGTCAACCGGTATTGCATCAATGTTTGTATCGCAAACCATTTTCCTTGCGGACATAGTTGACTACGGCGAATACAAAAACGGTGAAAGAAACGAATCAATTACATTTTCAATGAAAGGCTTTTTGCAGAAAATGGCATACACCATTCAAACAATATTCCTTTTCGGCGGACTTGCGATTGTTAATTATTCCGACCAAGTTAACAACGGCAGGGTGTTCAACGACACAACGAAATCGGCAATCGGCTTGATTTGTTTCGGAATACCGGCAATACTGATTGCAGTATCGTTTGTTGTTTTCACAAAAAAATTCAAGCTCCACGGCGAGCTTGCCGACACGGTTCACGACCACATCGTTGGAAAAAGAAACAGCGAAAAAGAACAATAGCAGGCGCATACAAAAACCGCCCGACTGAAATCTCAATCAGTCGGGCGGTTTTATTATGCCGAATTATTAAATTATAGGCTCAAAATATCATCAACGATTTGTTCCTTTGTGAGACGGTTCTGCGCAAGAATATCGGCAGGATTGTATCTGTCGAGAAATTCTTTTTTTAATCCAAAGTTCAGCACCTTAAGATCGGACGAGCCGTAAAAACGGGCAATTTTTTCGCCGAAGCCGCCGTTCAAAACGCCGTCCTCAATCGTTACAACGGTTGAATGATTTGCTTTAAGCGAGGTGAGCAAATCCCCGTCAACGCCGGTAATATAATAAGGATTGATAACAGTTGCCTTTGTGCCTGTTTTTTGTTCGTAAAGCTTTGCTGCCTCAACTGCGAGCGGATAGAATGTGCCGAGACCGATAAATGCAACATCACTGCCCTGCTCCTTAACCTCGTATTTATTCAAAACGGAATAATCCTTTGTGTCCTTTTCGCCTGTAGAAATCATTTCGCAACAAGGAACACGGATTGCAACCGGGTAATCTGTTTGCTCAATGCTCCAATCAAGCATCGCAAAATACTCTTCTTTTGTAACAGGAGCAAGATAAACAAGATTCGGAATATTAGACATCATCGGAATATCAAAAATGCCGAGATGAGTAACATCGTTCATACCGAACACAGAAGCGGCAAACACGATAATTGTGGCAGGATTGCTGTTTATGCACAAATCCTGTGAAAGCTGGTCATATGTGCGCTGAATGAATGTGCTGTAAACGCCGTAAACAGGTTTGCCGCCGTTTTTGCCAATGCCCGATGCAAGCGCAACGGCTGTTTCCTCGGCAATACCGACATCGACAAACTGCCCTCCTGCAAGTTTTCTCTTGTCGGCAGTAAAGCCGAAAACGGTCGGAGTGGCTGAAGTTATGCCGACAACGGTCTTATCTTTTTTCATTTTGTCGAGGAGATAATCGGCTGTGAGCGTACCGTAGTCCTCACCGTCAGAGGTGAATTTCGGCTTGCCGGTTTCAATATTAAACGGCATACACCAATGCCAATCCTCTTTATGCTCTTCTGCAAGTTTAAAACCCTTGCCTTTTTGAGTTACGATATGAACGACAACAGGCTTTTTGGTGTCCTTAACGCTTTCAAACGCATTGATAAGCGATTGAATATCATTACCATCCTTAACGAATACATAGTCAAGTCCCATTGATTTGAAAAGGTTGCATTCCGCTTTACCGCCGGTGTCACGGAGGAGTTTAAGGTTTGAATACATACCGCCGTGATTTTCGGCAATCGACATATCGTTATCGTTTACAACAATTATGAAGTTGCCGTCAAGCTCTGCCGCCATATCAAGACCCTCGAGAGCCTCGCCTCCGCTGAGTGAGCCGTCGCCGATAATTGCAATGATATTTTCATCCGTGCCCTTTAAATCTCTTGCTTTTGCAAGACCGAGAGCAAGGCTGACGGAAGTTGATGTATGACCAACCGTAAAGAAATCATGTTCGCTCTCCTCGGGGCAACTGTAACCTGTAATATCGTCATAGCGTTTCTCGTCCAAAAAGCCGTATGCTCTGCCGGTGAGCATTTTGTGCGGATAAGTTTGGTGAGAAACATCAAAAACGAATTTATCCTTTGGAGAGTCAAAAACACGGTGAAGTGCAATTGTAGCCTCGACCATAGCGAAGTTAGGTCCGCAATGGCCGCCGTGAATGCTGAGTTTTTTAAGCAGTGCGTCACGCATTTCCTGCGCAAGTGCTTTCATCTCATCGAGAGAATAGCTTTTAATATCTGCCGGTGAATTAATTTTTTCCAAATACATAGTTAAAAATCCTTTCCGATAATATTATAATTCAATTTACCGAGATTATAGCACATAAAGTTGACTTTAGGTCAAGCTTTTTCGGCAAAAAAATACCGCAGAAAATCTGCGGTATAAAAAACAATGTATTTCTCTGTTTATTTGAACATTTATTGCTTATGTGATGCGTTAATTACTCTGCTTTTTTGTTTTGAGCGTTTGAGATGCCCTGACGGATGCGGCGAACATCTGTGAGTGCCTTATAAAGTGCATCGTCGATTGAAAGAAGAGTATCGTCTGCATAATTATTAACAGCGTTGAGCATTTCTCTCGACTTATTTTGAGCCGATGTAACCATCTCATTAGCCTGTGTTGTGGCGTTGCTGAGGATTTCGGTAGCCTGATCCTGTGCTTCCTTAACCATAGCCTTGCCCTGCTCGTTAGCCTTTGAAAGAAGTTCCGTAGCCTCTGCCTGAGCAGTCTTTGTGATTTCGTCGCGAGCAACAAGGTCTCTTGCGTCAGCTTGTGCCTTTTTGATGATTTCGGCAGCTTCCTTCTTTGCTTCCTCAAGAATAGTGTTTCTTGAATCAACAATTGCCTTTGCCTGCTTTGTCTCCTGCGGTGTATTTAATCTGATATCTTCAATAATTGTTTTGATTTTATCAACATCAACAGCGCACTTTTTTGAAAGCGGAATCGAAGTAGCATCGTCAAGAACATCTTCAAGATCTTCAAGCAAAATATCTGTGTTAGTCATTTTTAATATCTCCTTTACATCTTTTGTAAATATCTTCTGCGATTTGAGGCGGAACGAAAGAACTTATATCGCCGCCCAAAGAACAAACCTCTTTAACCATACTTGATGAGAGAAACATATTTTCACCCTTTGCGGTTAAAAACACCGTTTCGACATCGGGGTTTAGCGATTTGTTTGTGAGTGACTGCTGAAATTCCCAATCGAAATCGGAAACCGCACGCAAGCCTTTTACGATAGCGACCGCATTTTTTTGTTTTGCATACTCGACCAAAAGCCCATTGTATGTATCAATGGTGATATTTTTCTTTTGTATGCAACGCTTGAGCAAATCTGTTCTTTCCTCAAGCGAAAAAAGCGATGACTTTTTTGTACCGTTGCTTAAAACAAGGACAATAACATTGTCGAATATATCGGCGGCACGCTCAATAATATCCAAATGCCCAAGGGTTACGGGATCGAAGCTGCCCGGGCAAATTGCCGTTTTCATATTATTTATATATCCTTTCGATAATAGGTTAGCTTTGACTTGCCGTATTTTTTCTGCTTTGAAACCGACCAGTCGCCGACTGTTTGAGGAAGTTCCTCTCGGTTGTCGCTTTCGCAGATAATCACGCCGTCATTCGACATACTGCCGACGAGTTTTGAAAGGCAATCCAAAATAAGGCCTTTATTATACGGCGGATCGAGAAAAGCAATATCAAATTGATTTTTTCTTGAAAGGAAGGAAACCGCATCGCTGAACACAAGCTGACTTGAATGCTCCATTTTGCAAAGTTTTATATTAGACTCGACGGTATTGTACGCCTGTCTGTTGCTTTCAACAAATGTGCAGTGCGACGCCCCGCGGGACAACGCCTCAATACCAAGCTGACCGCAACCGGCAAACAAATCAAGCACTCGCTTTCCCTCAATTTCAAACTGAATCGAGCTGAACAGTGCCTCTTTAGTGCTTTGTGTGGTCGGTCTTGTAACATCTGCGCCGGGAAGCGTAGCAAGATTGCGGCCTCGGGCATAACCTGTAATAACTTTCATAACTTGTCCTCTATGCCATCACCTTAGTTTTTTACTCTTAATATTATAACTATATAACAAAGCTTAGTCAAGAATAAATTGTGAATTTTACAAATTAGCGTAATATGACACTATATCTTGTGCATTTTTTTCACTTATACCCTTGACCTGCAACAAATCGTCAACGCTTGATGATTTAATTGCAGAAATTGTTTTAAAGTGTTTCAAAAGTGCCTTTGCTTTTTTGTCGCCTATGCCGTTGATATTGGTTAGGCTTGTCGAGAAAGAGGATTTTTGATGCTTTTTGTGATGATATGTGATAGCAAAGCGGTGAACCTCCTCCTGAATTGAGGAAACAAGCGTAAACGCGGCGCGGTGCGAATTGATTTCGATTTCGCCGCCGTCATAAGCGATAGCGCGCGTGCGGTGCTTATTATCCTTAACCATGCCGAAAACGGGCACATCAAGTTTCATTTGTCTTATAACAGGCAAAACGGCATTGACCTGCGGCTGACCGCCGTCGAGCAAAATTAAATCGGGCAAAATTTTAAATGTGCTGTCATCGTCATCCTCATAATAATGCTTAAAGCGCCTTGTGAGCACCTCATTCATCGAGCCGACATCATTCTGACCGTCAAAGCCCTTGATTGAAAAGCGCTTGTACGCTTTTTTCATCGGTCTGCCGTTGTGATAAACGACCATTCCTGCGACATTGTCTGCGCCGAAGGTATGTGAAATATCGTAAGACTCAATATATTCGGGTGCCTTTGTAAGGCCGAGTAGGTTGCCAAGCTCCTCAAGAGCTGCCATTTCCCTGCCGAGCCTTCCTTGATTTTGTGCTAAATGCTCGTTTGCATTTTTAATGCAAAGGTTGACAATTGCAAGGTGTTCACCTTTTTGAGGATGGATAAGTTCAACCTTTTTCTTGCGGAGCGATTCCAAATATTGATGCAAAAGCTCCTCGTCGGCAATTTCGCCGTCAACGGCGATGCGTGACGGAACACGGTCGCGCATTGAATAATATCTTTCAATAAGTTCAAGCCGAGCCTGCGGCAAATCGTCGATGCTGTCTATAAGCCAATGCTCGCTGTCGGTAAGCTTGCCGTTTTGAAAACGAATAACATTAAAGCAAGCTTTTTTTGTTGAATTGACGAGCGCAAAAACATCCTCCTCGGGAACATTGATTGAAACAACCTTTTGCTTTTCGTCAAGATTTTTAATTGCTTTGATTCTATCGCGCAGTTTGGCTGCCTTTTCAAACTCGAGGTTTTCGGAATACTCCTGCATTTTGGCAGTCATTTCGCGGACTGCGGCGGCACTGCCGCCCTTTAAAAATGCGACGGCATCCTCAACAGAGGCGACATACTCCTCTTTTGAAATTCTGCCGTTGCAAAGCGCACAGCAATTGCCCATAAAGCCATTTAAGCACGGACGCGACTTATTGTAATCGCGCGGAAATTTTTTGTTGCAGGTCGGCAGCTTAAAAATTTTGAGCGTTTCCTCAACTGCGTTTTTAACGGAAAAGTTTGAAATAAACGGACCTATATATGTTGCATTGTCATCGTCCATTTGCTTGCACTCGCTTATGCGGGGAAACTCTTCCTTGGTAATTTTGATATAATTATAGCCTTTATCGTCTTTAAGCAGAATATTGTATTTCGGCATATGCTGTTTAATAAGCGAACATTCAAGGACAAGCGCCTCAAACTCGGTATCGCAAAGGATATAATCGAAATCATCGACATTTTCGACCATTCTGATAACCTTAAGCGAATGGTTTGAATGAGAGCCGAAATAAGAGGAAACGCGGTTTTTAAGCGCTTTTGCCTTGCCGATATAGATTATTTTTTTATCCTTGTTTTTCATAATATAAACGCCGGGGGTAAGCGGCAGAGCCATAGCTTTTCGGCGCAATTCTTTTTCGGTCAAAACAATCCCTCCTTTTTAATAATTATATCACAAAATGTATCTCAAAAGTAAAAAAATAAGTGTGGTACCAAATGGACACCACACTTTTTGGTAAAGGACAATTACTCGTTGAAACCGCTCTTAACAAGAGCAACGAGACCTTCAACTGCTTCTTCCTCGTCTGAACCGTCAGCGATGATGCGAATGTCTGTTCCGCCCATAATGCCGAGAGAAAGAACGCCGAGAAGTGATTTTGCATTTACTCTTCTTTCTTCCTTTTCAACCCAAATTGAAGACTTGAACTCGTTAGCCTTTTGAATGAAAAATGTTGCAGGACGAGCATGAAGTCCAACCTGGTTTTCTACTGTTACATCTTTTACGAACATATCGTGTACCTCTCATAATAGATAAAAAAGAATTATTTTAAATTTCTACTTTGTATATTATATCACTAAAATAATTATCGTCAACGCAGTTTTTAAAACTTCGTATGAGTAATGAATTATCTCCAAAACAAAATGTGATTATTTGTGCAATTTTAACATAATTTTTGTTACTTATTATTTTTAACAAGTGAAGATATAAACTTTTTGTCGTTTTTTGTCAAATCGGCATTTTCAAGCATATCGGGTCGGCGGTAATATGTGCGCTCGAGCGAACGCTCCCTGCGCCACTTATCAACATTTTGGTGATGACCCGACAAAAGCACATCGGGAACTGTTTTGCCGTGCCACTCGCTCGGATGAGTGTACTGCGGATACTCCAAAAGTGAATTGAAATGGCTCTCCTCCTCAAAACATTCATCGTCGGACAAAACGCCCGGCAACATTCTTGAAACGCTGTCAGCAACGATAAGTGCCGGCAACTCGCCACCCGTCAATACATAATCACCGACAGAGATTTCCTCGGGCTGAAGTTCCTCGATAACCCTTTCGTCAATACCCTCGTAGTGGCCACACAAAATGGCGATATTATCAAGCTTTGCAAGTTCCTTTACCCTGCTTTGCGTGAGAGTTTTGCCCTGTGGCGTCATATACAAAAGGTGTGGTTTTTCGCCGATTTCGTCACACAAGGCATTAAAACAATCGTAAATCGGCTGTGCCTGCATAATCATACCCATTCCGCCGCCGTACGGCTTATCGTCAACTCGGCGTTGTTTGTCAAGTGTATAATCGCGAATATCAACGCAATTGATTTCGACCTTGCCTGCGCTTCTCGCTCTGCCGATTATGCTTTCGTTGAGGACGCCGCGGCACATATCCGGAAAAAGTGTCAATATATCAATTCTCATCAAATAATCCTTTCATCGGTTTGATTTTAATTACCTGATATTCGGTATTAATCTCCTTAACAACATCGTCAATGGCAGGGATAAGCGTGTGCTTGCCCCAAGACTCAACATCGTAAATATCGCACGAGCCGTAATTGAGAACATCGACGATTTTGCCGTACTCCTCGTCGGTATCAATATCAACGACATAGCAGCCGATAATATCGGCGAGATAGTGCTTGCCGTCATCGATTTTTGCGTCGTCACGGTTGCAATAAAGCACCTTATTTTTAAGTTCCTGTGCTTGCTCAACAGTTGTGATTTCGGCAAATTTGAGGATGCCGATGTTTTTTTGAGGGCGTGCGGAAACAAGAGTAAGTGACTTTTTACCGTTTGAATCGAGATAAACGGTTTTAAGCTGTTTAACATAATTTATGTCATCGCACCAAAGGGCAACTTTAACTTCGCCTTTTATGCCGTGGGTATTATTGATTTTTCCTAATTCTAAAAACTGTTTCATTTAATCACCGAAGATATTATATATGTTTTTTGCCGATTTGGCAACAAAAACATAAATTTGAAAAGCTTGAAACTAAAACACACGATAAAAAAGGACCTGCAAAGCAGGTCCTTAACGCTTAGTCGATTTCAATTGAAATTTTGGCATCTCTGCGAGTAGCTGCGGCACGCATTACAACGCGGATTGCTTTTGCAATTCTGCCCTGCTTGCCGATTACTCTGCCCATATCGCTTTCAGCAACATGGAGATGGTAAACAACTACGCCCTCTTCGTCGGGTTCGTTAACATCAACTGAAACTGCATCGGGATTATCAACCAATCCCTTTGTGATGGATATCAACAATTCCTCCAAAGAAAACACCTCCGTTAATAATATCCTGACTGATAAACAGTGGGATTAAAGGATGCCTTCTTTTTTGAGAATGCTCTTAACAGTATCTGTCGGTTGAGCACCGTTGGCAATCCACTTTTTAGCCTTCTCAGCGTCGATGCTGATTTCAGCCGGATCAACCATTGTGTTGTATGTGCCGATTTCCTCGATGAAACGACCATCACGAGGATATCTTGAGTCTGCTACTACTACACGATAGAAAGGAGCCTTTTTAGCGCCCATTCTGCGAAGTCTGATTTTTACTGCCATTTTAGTTACCTCCGTAAATATATTTAAAATAATTATAAACCAATTGATATTGGATTAATACAAATTAAAAGCCAAAAGGATTTTGACCCTTTACATTACCCATAAGCTTTTCTGCCATTTCGGGATTTTGCTGCATCATTCGACGCATTTTTTTGCTCATTTTCGGACCGCCCTTACCGCCGATTTGCTTAACCATTTTTTGCATTTGCTTAAACTGGGCAAGGAGTTTATTAACATCCTCAACCTGTTTGCCGCAACCTGCCGCAATTCTTCTTTTGCGTGAAGGATTGATGATTTCAGGATGAGAGCGTTCCTCCTTGGTCATTGAATAAATGATTGCACGGAAACGGTCAAAAGCCTTTTCGTCAATATCCTCGTCCTTGATTTGTTTGCCGATTCCGGGGATAAGTTTAATTGTGTCCTTAAGCGAGCCCATACGCTCTATTTGCTCAAACTGGTCGAGCAAATCGTTTAAGTCAAACTTGTTTTTTGAAAGCTTTTTTTCAAGCTCGGCTGCCTTTTTCTCGTCAAGCGCAAGTTCTGCCTTTTCAATAAACGAAAGCACATCGCCCATACCAAGGATACGAGAAGCCATACGGCTTGGGTGGAATGCCTCGAGATTGTCGAGCTTTTCGCCGGTGCCGACAAATTTAATCGGCTTGCCGGTAACGGCTCTGACGGAAAGTGCGGCACCGCCGCGTGTATCGCCGTCAAGTTTTGTGAGGATAACGCCGTCGATACCCAAAGTCTCGTTAAAACTCTTGGCAACATTAACGGCATCCTGACCCGTCATTGAGTCGATAACAAGAAGAATCTCGTGAGGATGGACAGTTGCGCGGATATTTGTAAGCTCCGCCATAAGCGCCTCATCAACATGAAGTCTGCCGGCTGTATCTATGATAACATAGTCATAGCCATGGTCCTTTGCGTATTTAACCGCTTCCTCTGAAATTTTGACAGGATTTTCGGTGCCCATTTCGAAAACAGGAGCGCCGACCTGCTCACCGACAACCTGAAGCTGTTTAATTGCGGCGGGACGATAGACATCGCACGCAACAAGCAACGGTCTGTGGCCTTCTTTTTTTAGTTTAAGCGCAAGCTTGGCAGAGTGGGTTGTTTTACCCGAGCCTTGCAAGCCGCACATCATAACGATTGTAGGCGGATGGTTGGCAATTGCAAGCCTTGACTCGCTGCCGCCCATAAGTTGAGTTAATTCCTCATTAACTATTTTGATAACCATTTGACCGGGAGTAAGCGACTCCATAACATCGGCGCCGACTGCACGATCGGTTACTTTTTTTGTAAATTCCTTGGCAACCTTGTAGTTTACATCCGCTTCAAGCAACGCAAGGCGAACCTCACGCATTGCTTCTTTAACATCCGCCTCGGTTAATTTTCCCTTGGCGCGAAGCCTTTTGAACGAATTTTCAAGGCGCTCGCTGAGTCCTTCAAAAGCCAAATTATCACTCCTTAGCGAGATATTCCGCTATTGATTTAATTCTGACAACATTGTCGTTTATCTCTCGTGAAAGGCTGTGCTCGAGATTATATTCATAAATCTTGTCGGCACAATCCTTAATTTCGTTTAAGCTCTTGCTGAGTTCCGTGAATTTTGCCGCCAAACCGAGTTTTGACTCCATATCAAAGAGTTGAGCCTCTGCCCTTTTGATTGAATCTCTGACGCCCTGACGGGTGATGCCCTCATTTTCGGCAATTTCGGAAAGGGAAAGGTCTTCATTATAATAAAGGTCTATGAAATCGCGCTGCTTTTGAGTGAGCATTACACCGTAGAAATCGAGTAAATAGGCAACTTCAAGATTTTTTGACACACGCGTTTCCCCTTTCAAGCTTACATTGGGTGTAAAGCAAATCGCTTTGTAAAGCCAATTGTCTTTACAACGGTGACTATTATACTAAAAGCGGCGGCATATGTCAAGTTAAAATTTAAAAGGGTTGATTAATTAATAAAAAATGTTATAATCTTTAATACACGACTTTTGTATATCATAAGAGAGGAAAATATGAAATACAGTAAAAGTGCGACGTTAAAATTCGCAGTTCAAAAATCACTGCCCGTTTTATTCGGTTATCTTTTTTTAGGGTCGGCATTTGGAATAATGCTGTATAAAGCCGGATACAATTGGATTTGGGCGATAATAATTTCAATAATCGTATATGCCGGCTCGGGTCAGTTTTTGCTTGTGTCGCTGATAAGCGCAAAGGCAAATTTGCCGACGGTGGCGCTGATGACATTTTTCATCAACACACGGCATATGTTTTACGGCTTATCTTACATAGAAAAATTCAAGGCAGGCGGCTGGCGCTATCCGTTTATGATTTTCACGCTGACTGACGAAACATACTCGGTTAACTCGTCGATAATCACGATACCGACAAATGTGGACGAGCCGAAGGCACGATTTTTAATCGGCGAACTTGACCATGTTTATTGGATAATAGGCTCTGCGCTCGGTTCGCTTTTGAGCCAAATTGTGCCGATTGATTTTACGGGAATTGATTTTTCGATGACGGCGCTTTTTGTGGTTATATTCATTGATTTGGTAAGAAATCAAAAGGGCAAATCGGGTATAATCGGCTCTATCGGAGTGTTTGCGGCGATAGTATGCCTTGTCATTTTCGGTGCGAAAAACTTTTTGTTGCCGGCACTCATCATTACGGTTGCAATACTTTCATCGTGCAGAAAGATTTTTGACACGGAAAGCGAGGTAGCCGTGAATGACTGACAGATACCTCATTTTAATGATAATAGTTGCGGGAGTTTGCACATTTGCGACGCGTCTTTTCCCTTTTGCACTTTTCGGAGGCAAAAAAGAGGTGCCGAAATTCGTAAAATACCTTGGCAATGTTTTGCCGGTGGCGATACTCGGAATATTGATTGTTTATTGCCTCAAAGATTTTGAAAACGGCGATATAAACTACATAATTCCGCAGTTGATTGGCGTTGCGATGACGGCGATTATGCACATTTGGAAGCGCAACACACTGCTTAGCATAGCAGTTGGCACAATCGGATATATGCTTTTGATACATTTTGTATTTATATAACAAAAACATTATGGTTATAAGTATTTATATACAAATCAATAAACAAAAAATGCCTTACAAGCAAAAATCACTTGTAAGGCATTTATTATTTTAGCTTTGCGATTGTTACGCCGTCTTCGCCCTCGCCGTATTTACCGAGACGAAATTCGGATATATTCGGGTGAGTTTTAAGTTCCTCGGCAACGGCGGCACGCAGAGCGCCGGTGCCCTTACCGTGGATAATTCTGACCTCATTCATTCCGTTTAAAACGCACTTATCAATGAAAAGCTGGAGATTGCCGATTGCTTCGTCAACCGTTTGACCTCTTAAATCAAGCTCTGTTTTAACATCGGCATCGGCACGGGAAGTTGTGCGATAAAGACTGCGTTGAGGCTTAATATCCTTTTTCTTCTTTTTCTCGGTGAGCATAATGTCGGAAAGTTTAACGCGTGTTTTAAGCAGTCCCGATTTGACAAGGACAAAATCTTTTTTGACCTCGACAACCTCGCCCTCACCTATGCCGCGGATAATAACGGCATCCTTTGGTTTCGGCATACGGGGGAGTTTATAATCATCGTCCCAATTTTCGGCAAGCTCTCTCGGGTTAATCAAATCGTCCATTTCGCCGAGCTGATTTTTAATCACGCGGCGTGTTTTGCGCGCGATTTCCGTAGCATTTGATGAGGTTTGCTCTTTTTTGAGTTTTTCAAGTTCGAGCAAAAATTCGGACGATTGGCGTTTTGCCTGCTCGATAATTTTTTCTGCGGCACGCTTTGCCTGCTCCATTTCGCGTTCTTTGAGCGTTTTGATTTTATCCTTTTCGCTTTGCGCCTTTGCCTGAATTTTTTTGGCGGCGGCAGTTGCCTCCTCGGCAATTTTACGCTCATCATCGAGTGCCTGACGGGTTGCCTCGAGTTTATCGAGTATCGCCTCAAAATCGCGGTTATCGGAACCGACAATATTTTTGGAATTATCAATAACCTCCTGCGGCATACCGAGTCTTGACGCAATCGCAAGCGCATTTGACCTGCCCGGAACGCCGATTAAAAGGCGATATGTAGGGCTGAGCGTTTGAACATTAAATTCGCAACAGCCGTTTGTAACGCCCGGGGTGTCGAGTGCGTATGCTTTAAGCTCGGCATAGTGGGTTGTTGCGGCGATTTTTGCACCTTTTTGGCGCAGATATTCTATAATCGAAACAGCAAGAGCCGCGCCCTCGATTGGGTCGGTGCCTGCGCCAAGCTCGTCGATAAGAACAAGTGTTGAAGTATCAGCCTGCTGCATAATATCAATTGTATTGACCATATGCGATGAAAAGGTGGAAAGATTTTGAGCAATGCTTTGCTCGTCGCCTATATCGACAAGAATTTTATCAAAAACGGAAATTTTTGACTCCGCACCTGCCGGAATAAGCAAGCCACACATAGTCATAAGCGTGAGCAATCCGATTGTTTTGACCGAAACGGTTTTGCCGCCGGTATTCGGACCCGTTATAACAAGTGTATCAAAACTTTCGCCGAGTGAAACATCAATCGGGACAACTCTTTTTTTATCAATAAGCGGATGGCGAGCCTTATGCAGATTAATTTCACCGTCAGCATTGACAATGGGCTTGACCGCTTTCATCTTATATGCAAGGTGAGCCTTTGCGAAAATCAAATTGAGCTGTACGGCGGCATCGTAGCTGTATTTTATCGACTCGGAGAAATTTCCCGCCTCAACAGACAGTTCATACAAAATCCTGCTGATTTCGTCGCGCTCCTTACCCTCGAGCACCTTAATTTCATTGTTTGCATCGACAACCGAAATAGGCTCGATAAAAACAGTTGCACCGCTTGACGAGGTATCGTGGACAAGACCGGGAACATCGCCGCGGCACTCGCTTTTAACGGGCACGACAAATCTGCCCGAGCGCTGTGTTACAATAGCCTCCTGCAAAAATTTTGTATAGTGCGGTGAGCGAATCATAGCGTCGAGTTTCTCGCGGATCGAGGAGGATTTTGCTCTGATTTTGCGCCTTATATCCGACAAAAGTTCTGAGGCGTTATCGGAAATTTCGTCCTCGCTGATAATGCAGGAAATGATTTTATCCTCAAGATATTTATTGACCGTAATGCTGTCGAAAAGAAAATCAAGCGAAGTGCTGACGCCGCTGCAATGACTGCGCCAATCGTAGAGAACACGGATTGAGCGGAGCGTTTGACCGATTGCGAGCAACTCCCTTTGATTAAGCGAGCCGCCTGCCGCGGCGCGTGCAAGGGCGTTGTTGACATTGACCAATCCGCCGAATGACGGAGCGCCGAAGCGTTCAAGCAAAGACGCGGCGTCCTCCGTTTGATTGAGCATTCTGCACACATCGCCGAAATCGGTTGACGGCTTGACCTCGAGCGCAAGTTCGGCGGCATCGTCGCACGATGTTTCGTTTTTCAGCATTTGGAGCACTTTGTCAAGCTCCAATGTTAAATAATGCTTATTCATTAAAATAATCCTTTATAAAATTCCAATGTAGTTAATCTTGTATCCACTCGAGAGAGCAGATATTTTTCTGTAATATCGGAAAGAATTTGTATATTTTCGTCGCTGAGTTTAAATGAAAAGACTTTTGCGACATCATCCGTAAGGCAAATATAGCGCATGGCGGTTACAACGCCGAGCGGAGCGGTGAGGGCATTGTTTCTGTAGCAATCCTTGCAATAAATACAGCCCTCTTCAATATCAAAATACATTATATCGCTTTCATATGTGCCGCAACGGTAGCACGCAAGAACATTAGGCATATATCCGCCGAGGCAAAGCATACGAAGCTCAAACGCTGATTTGACGATTTTTAAATTTCTGTCGCCCTTGCACAAGAGGTGCAGAGCGTTTAAAATGAGGCGCAGCATTTCGGCAGACGGCTGCTCCTGCGCGCCCAAGTAATATGTAAGCTGGGCAAAATACTGTGCAAGCGAGAGGCGTTCAATATCCGAACGGAGGTTGAAAAACACCTCAATCGGCGATGCATTGTCGATAACATAGGCATCCTTGCCCTTATACAAAGAAAAGTCGGCATACGCAAAAAGCGATGTCGATGAAACATTTTTATTTTTTATATTATTTGCACGGCGAACAAACGCTTTGACTATGCCGAAATCGGCAGTAAGGAGAGTAACAAGCCTGTCACTCTCCCCCACTGTTTGTTCCCTGATTACTATTCCCTTTGTTGTAGTTTTCATTCTTCAGCTCACAATCGGTGCTTTGAGAAGAAGCACTTTGCTTATATTTCAAATAATCTTCGACTTTGCCGGAGAGCACAAACGCATTCCACAAATCATCCATAAATAACACCTGCCGATATTATTTTATCCTATGAAAAGCGAAATGATTTGTGCCAATTTAATCCAAACCGAAATTGTGAATCAAGCCTTCACGGTTGCGCCAATCCTCTTTTACCTTAACCCAAGTTTGAAGATTGACTTTGATTTGGAAAAAGTTTTCGAGATCCTGACGGGCGAAGGTTGATATTTTTTTGAGCATTGCGCCCTTTTTGCCGATAACCATGCCCTTATGGCTTTCACGCTCGCAATAAATTGTTGCCTCTATATCGAGAATATCTTTATCGTCGCGCTCGCGCATTTTTTCGATTGAAACGGCAATGCCGTGCGGAACTTCTTTATCCATAAGGCGAAGTATCTTTTCCCTGATAATTTCTGCGGCAAGCACTCTTTCCGGCTGGTCTGTCAAAGTATCGTCGGGGAAAAAGTGCGGCGAATCGAAAGCGAGCTTGTCCATCTCGTCGATAATTTCGTTTACATGCTCGCCTGTTGCAGCACAGACGGGTACGATTGCCTCAAAATCATAAAGTTTTGAAAACTGAACTATTCTGTTTAAAAGCTCCTCTTTATCGGAGAGCATATCAATTTTGTTGATGGCAAGAATAACAGGCACCTTGAGCGATTTAAACTTTTGGAGTAGCTCTTTTTCGCCTTTTTTGACATCGCCTTTTGCCTCAACGACAAAAAGGCACGCATCAACGCCGCCGATTGAGTCGCCGACAGCCTGATTCATCTTTTCGCCAAGCTTATTGTGCGGCTTGTGATAGCCGGGTGTGTCGGTGAAAACAAGCTGAATTTCGTCATGCGTGAGAACGCCCATAATTTTTGTACGCGTAGTCTGCGGCTTTGACGAAACAATCGCAACCTTTTGACCGAGCATTTTATTAAGAAGTGATGATTTGCCGACATTGGGACAGCCGACAATTGCAACGAAGGCTGTTTTTGTCATTACTCGTCTCCCATATAATAGCTGTTGTCGCGTTTAAGTCCGATTTTTGTCAAAACGGTTTCTTCCTTTTCACGCATATGTACCTCTTCGATGCCGCCCTTTTCATGGTCGTAGCCCAAGAGGTGAAGCATTGAATGAACGGTTAAAAAGCCTATTTCTCTTTGAAGCGAATGGTTGTAGAGATTTGCCTGCTCCATTGCTTTCGGAACGCTGATAACAATATCGCCCAAAAGTTTTGCGCCTGTGTCGAGGTTTGTATCATACTCACCGTTTTCGCCGAGCGGAAAGCTGAGGACATCCGTTTCTCTGTCAACATTTCTGTACTTTTTATTAAGTTCGTGAATCTGCTCGTTGTTTACGAAAGAAACGCTTACCTCGGCGTTATCGTGAAAATCTTCTTCCTGCAAGACAGCGTGACAACAACGGCGAATGAGGAGCCTTATCCCCGTGGGAACAGCGACCTCCTTTTGCTCGTTGGAGATTATAACCTTTACCTTATCCATAACTATCTACCCTCTCCTTTATTATTCTGAACATTTTTGTTGTTTTGAGCACTGTTTTCGTATTTTTCATACGCATTGATTATATCCTGCACAAGTCTGTGGCGAACAACATCCTTGTGATTGAATTTGACAATTTCTATATCATTGATATTTTTCAATATATTGAGCACCTTTTTCAGTCCCGACTGCTTGCCGTCAGGCAGGTCGATTTGAGTAATATCGCCGGTGACAACCATTTTTGAGCGAAAGCCGAGACGGGTCAAAAACATTTTCATCTGCTCGGGCGTTGTATTTTGTGCCTCATCTAATATTATAAAGCTGTCGTCAAGTGTTCTGCCGCGCATATACGCAAGCGGAGCAACCTCAATAGCGCCGCGCTCCTGATAGCGTTGAAAATTCTCCGCACCGAGCATATCGAACAATGCGTCGTAAAGCGGGCGCAAATAAGGGTCGACCTTGCTTTGCAAATCGCCCGGAAGAAAGCCGAGTTTTTCACCCGCTTCAACTGCGGGTCGGGTCAAAATAATTCGATTGACCTCCTTGGCACGAAATGCGGTAACAGCCATTGCAACCGCAAGATAAGTTTTGCCTGTGCCGGCAGGACCGACGCCGAATGTGATTGTATTGTTATCAATCGCTTGGGTGTATTTTTTCTGACCGAGAGTTTTCGGCTTGACCGGTCTGCCCTTTGCAGTTATGCAGATTGAATCGGTTGTCATTGCGGAAAGTTTGTCCTCATTGCCCTCATTGACAAGAGAGAGAACATAGCGGACATTCTGCTCCGACAGCGTTTCGCCCTTATTTATAAGTGTGAGCAAGGAATTGACGGCTCTTACGGCGCGTGAAACATTTTCGGCATCGCCCATAATTTTTAAATCGGAGCCTCGCGAAACGATAGAAACACTGTATTCTTTTTCAATCATTCTTATGTTTTCGTCAAACGAGCCGAAAAGCGAAACCGCCTGCTCCATTGCTTCAAATGTAATAATCTGTTCTATCATAAATTAATCGTTCTCCGAAAGCGTCGGTGATTTTGACGCTTTAATTTTTTCTATTCTTCTGTCCTCAACCTCCAAAACGGTGAACACAACGCCGGAATAATCAACAACGGCATCAATATCGTTTTGAGTGGGAACAAAGCCGAGACGGCTGATAACGAAACCTGCAAGTGTGTCGTAATCACCCTCGGGGAACGAAATTCCCAGCGCATTCTCAACATCCTCAATATCCGTAACACCCTCGAAAATATAAGTATTTTCGTCGAGCTTTTGGATACTTTCGTCCTCCTCATCATACTCGTCCTCTATATCGCCGACAAGTTCCTCGATAATATCTTCGATTGTCACCAATCCTGCTGTGCCGCCGTATTCGTCAACAACAATGGCAAGTTGAATTCGTGTGTCGGTCATTTTTTCAAAAAGTCTGCCGCACGGTATTGTTTCGGGGACATAGAGCGGTTCGCGGATATATGCCTTAATATCCTCGTCCTTTGAGATTTCACAGCCCACAAATTTAAGCAGGTCTTTAACATAAATTATTCCCAGAATATTATCTAAATCCTCGTGGAAAATCGGTATTCTCGAAAAGCCCTCATCAATAGCCGCTTTTACGACATCCATAATGTTTTTATCATCCTCAACGGCGATAATATCCGTTCTGTGCGTCATAATATCGCCTGCCGTAGTGTCATCAAACTCGAAAACCTTGTTTATCATTTCGCGTTGCGACATTTCAAGCTCGCCGTTATCGTCATCGACAAGCTGTTTGATTTCTTCCTCCGTTGTGGAATTTTCTTTTTTAAAAAAGCGTTTCAGACCACCTGAGCCCATTTAGGCACAAACCTCCAATGTAATTTTATTAAGACAATATTATATAATTTTTTTTTTAATTTGTAAAGTGGTGAGAAATATGTTAAAATCAAATACAGAAATTTTTTATTTTCCGAGGAAATATTGAATATGATTGAAAAAATCAAAGAGCAAAATGTTTGGGATATTTTGAAGAATGACAACAAGCCCGTTGTGCTTTACGGAATGGGCTTGGGTGCAGAAAAGATAATGGACACTCTTGCACAATACGGCATTGAGGTGAGCGACTTATTTGCAAGTGACGAATTTGTGCGCGGCCACTCGTTCAGGGGCTACAAGGTGCATAAATACAGCGAAATTTGCGAAAAATACGATGATTTTAATGTTGTGCTTTGCTTTGCGAGTCACATTGACAGCGTGATTGAGCACATCGAAATAATAGACAGTGAGCACACTGTTTTCGCGCCGGATGTACCCGTTGCCGGCGGCGGATTGTTTTCGAGAGAATTTGTTGAAGAAAATGACGAAAAATTCGATTTTGTTTACAACAGACTTGCCGACGATGAGAGTAAACGCGTTTATCTCGACATTTTAAACTTTAAAGTGAGCGGAAAAATCAAATATCTGCTGTCATCGTTTGCCGACAAAGACAAAATATACAGCGATATTTTAAAGCTCGGCGATGATGAAGAAATAGTCGATTTGGGTGCATACGACGGCGACACAATCCGCGAATTTTGCAATGCTACAAGCGGTAAGTACAAGCACATAACGGCGTTTGAACCCGATGCAAAAAACTACAAAAAACTGTTAAAAAACACGGACTCAATGGAAAATATCAGTTGTTTTAATATGGGCGCATGGAACAAGGACGACACGCTTATTTTTTCGACAAAGGCAGGTCGAAACTCCAAACTTTCGGCAGAGGGAGTAAGTGTTAAGGTAAAAGCGATTGACTCGCTTGAAATCCCTGCGACATTTATAAAAATGGACATTGAGGGCAGTGAGATGAAAGCACTTGAGGGGCTTGAAAGAACAATCACGAAATACAAGCCGAAACTTTATGTTTGCGCATATCATCGAAATGAGGATTTGTATGCTTTGCCGATAAAAATACTCGAACTTTGTGAAAACTATACAATTTACTTCAGACATTCAAAATATATACCTGCTTGGGAAAGCAATTTTTATTGCGTTTAATACCCTAATATGATATAATTAAAAATACTCTAAAGAGAGCGGAGGCACAGACTGTGTTAACTGTTATTTACGGACTTATTATAATCGCGGCAACATTTTTGGGCGCGTTTGTCGGACTCGGCGGCGGAGTTGTAATAAAGCCGCTGCTCGATTTAATCGGCAAATCACCTATTGATGTTGTAAATTTTATATCATCGTGTGCCGTTTTTGCAATGAGCATAAGCTCGACGGCGCAACACATAAAAGCAAAAACAAAAATCAATTTCAAACTGATAATCACAATTTCAATCGGAGCGGTTACGGGCGGTATTTTCGGAACTAAAATATTTGAACTGTTGCTTAACCGATTTGACAACGAAAGGCTTAAGGGCATTCAGGGATTAATACTCGGAGTATTTCTTGTTGTTTCCGTTATATACATAAATTTGAAAAACGCAAAAAGCCTCAACATCAAAAATCCGATTGCTGTTGTTGCCGTTGGCTTTGCACTCGGCTCGATAGCATCGTTTCTGGGTGTAGGCGGCGGGCCGATTAATGTTGCGTTTTTGGTATTTTTCTTCTCGATGACGATGAAAGAGGCAGCAGTTTACAGCGTAGGAACAATATTTTTCAGCCAGCTGTCAAAACTTATTTCCACGGTAATATCGGGCACTGTGCCGCAGGTCGACGCCGTGATGATAATTGCTGCTGTTGTATGCGCCGTTTGCGGCGGAATTTTGGGTGCAAAAGCAAACAAAAAAGGAAACGAAAAGACGATAAAAACAATTTTCACGGTTGTTGTTGCCGCAATTGCGGTTGTTAACTTCTACAACGGAGTAAGCGGCTTGGCGGCTTAAAAAATAAACAATCCGTAATATTCGGGTTTAATTTAATATAATCACTAAAAAGGAGCCGAAATGAAAAAGAAAAACATAATTTTTTATTTCAGTGACCAACAGAGATGGGACACTGTAAATGAAAAAGTAACACCGAATCTGATGCAACTTGCGTCAGAGGGCGTAAAGTTTGAAAACAACTTTACATGTCAGCCGGTGTGCGGTCCTGCAAGGGCGTGCCTGCAAACAGGCGTTTACGCTACGCAGTGCGGATGCTATTGGAACGGAGTTCCGCTTCCGAAAAGCATTGTTCCGCTTGCACACTATTTTAACAGAGGCGGCTATCAAACCGCCTATATCGGCAAGTGGCACTTGGCATCGGACAGACTGCCGAACATCGGCACACACTGCGAAAAAACGGCAGTGCCGAAAGAAAAGCAGGGCGAATACCAATACTGGCGTGCTGCAGATGTGCTTGAATTTACATCACACGGCTATGACGGATATGTGTTTGACGGCGACGGCAACAAAATTGATTTCAAGGGATACAGAGCAGACTGCATAAACGATTTTGCACTTGAATTTCTTGAAAACAGGGACAAAGACAAGCCGTTTTTCATGTTTGTGAGCCAACTTGAGCCGCACCATCAAAATGACCACCATACATACGAGGGATATAAGGAAACGGTTGAACAATACAAGGATTACCCTATCCCGAAAGATTTATCATTCCTAAAAGGTGATTATAACGAAATGTACCCCGACTATATTTCGGCAATCAACAGGCTTGACTACAATGTGGGAAGGCTTGTTGACAAGCTGAAAGAACTCGGAATATACGATGACACAATCATTATTTATTCAAGTGACCACGGCTCGCATTTCAAGACAAGAAACCTTGAATACAAGCGTGCTTGTCAGGACAGCGCAACTCACACGCCGCTTATTATCAAAGGCGGTGATTTTGTAGGCGGCAAGTCTGACACAAGGCTGACATCGCTTATCGATATTCCGCCGACATTGCTTTCAATGGCGGGCTTACCTATTCCGCCGTCATATATGGGCGTTGACCTCACAAAACAGGTTAAAGACCCGAAAATGGAGCGCAAATGCGTATTTATGCAAATCAGCGAGGCATCAAATTCAAGAGCGATAAGAACTGACCGTTTCAAATACGAAGTTCGCGACGCGGCGATAACGGGATATGTTCATTCGCGCTCGAGAATATATATGGAAAGCTATTTGTACGACCTCGAAAAGGACCCATACGAGATGCACAATCTTGTAAAGGACCCGAGATACGCAAATGTGCGCCGAGAGTTGAAATATCTGCTCAAGGAACAAATGACAAATGCAGACGAGGAAAATCCGATAATTTTGCATGCATTGAAAGTGAGGAAAAAATAAGTGGAACAAAAGAAATATTTAACAATGAAAGAGCGCATATGCTTTACCGTAGGCGCTTTCGGACGCTCGGGAATATACACACTTATGTCTATGTTCACCCTTGTGTTCTTCCAAAACGGTGCAGGCTTGACATTGAGTCAAGGCACAACAATCATTCTTATAGGCAGAATTTTTGACGCACTCAATGACCCGGTTATGGGTATGATAGTTGACAGAACAAAGTCAAAATGGGGCAAAATGAGACCGTATTTGCTTTTTGCACCGATTCCGATTGCAATTTGCACAATTTTGCTTTTCACTGCTCCGTTTGAGGCAGGTTCTACGGCGGCGTTTGTATGGGCACTTGTAACATACATTCTTTGGGGTGTTGCATTCACCGTTCAGGATGTTCCGTTCTGGGGACTTTCATCTGTAATCACTCCGCTTGAAAGTGAGAGAACATCGTTTATCTCGACAGCTCGTTTAGGCTCAACTTTCGGCGGAATTTTGCCGGCACTTCTTGTACCTATTCTTTATCAGAGCAATTTAGGATATACAAAGGGCTTTTTCCTCGGCGGCGTAATTTTTGCCGTTCTCGGATGTGCGCTTTCAATACTCATTTTCTTTGTATCAAAAGAAAGAGTGCCGAAGATGGACCACACTCCGTCATTCAAAGAAACATTTGTTGTTTTGGGCAAAAACAAGCTTCTCATCATCGTTATTTTTGCAGCTGTACTCGGCTCGACAATGGTAACGGCAAACCAATGCGCAGACTACATCGGCAACTACATCATCATTCAAAACTATACGGATTTCACACAAATATTCAAGGACTTTTTGCCGGGTGCACAAAAGTTGCTTGTTGACAATGTTGACGCAAAGGCAGCATATGATTTCTGGATTCCGCGCGGAACTATTGTAACAACGCTTACGGTTGCAATCGGTGTCGGCATGGTGCCTGCAATGGCATTGTTCCCGATTATGAGAAAGAAACTTTCGCTCAAGCAAATCTATATCGGCTCGGCTGTATTCGGACTTGTTGTTCACGCACTTTGCTATGTTGTAATGGCACACGATGTCACAAAGGTTAACATTTATGTGCTTTGGGTATTCCTGTTCTTGATGGGACTTCCGCTCGGAATATACAATGTAATCACATATGCGCTCATTGCGGACGCAGTTGATTACCTCGAATGGAAAACCGGTGAAAGACAGGAGGGCGTTTGCTTTGCATTCCAAACCTTCCTTTCAAAAGTAAATGCCGCTGTGGCAACATTCGTATTCGGTCAAATTCTCGGACAATCGGACTTCAAGGCTGTTGACAAATCACTTGTTGATGTTGCGGGCAGACAGATTTTCTTCCAGCAATCGGTTGAAACACAAAAACTGCTTATCGCCTTGGTAACAATTGTTCCGGCAATCGGATTTTTGCTTACAATCATTCCTATGTTCTTCAACGATTACACCGGCAAGACAAAGGAAAGAGCGCAAAAAGAACTTGAGGAGAAGCGCCAGGCAAAAATGCACGAAATGAGCGAGAGTGCCGAATAGCACACGCATATACACATCATATAATAAAGAAGGAGAAAACATATGGTATGTCCTAACTGTAAAAAAGAGATTGACCCAAACTCTAAGTTTTGCGAGCATTGCGGCGCGCCGATAAGCGCTCAGCCGATTGAGGAGAACACTGCGGCAGAGACTCCGGCTCCGGTTGAACAACCTCTTGAAGTTGCTCAACAGCCGACAGCAACTTCGATTGAGGAAAAGCCGGCATACGGTGCTGAAAACCCTTATTTCACCCCGATTGACTACATACCGCCCCAACCGCAGGAGCCAAACGAAAAGCCGAAGAAAAAGAAAAACAAAAAGCTTGCCGTTATAATTTCGGTTATCGCGGCGATAGTTGTTATTCTTGTTGCGGCATTATTCAGCTGGCAATACATCGCAAAGGCATCGGCAGGCAATATCAGCTATTATTTATGGAGAGAAAGCAAAACGGTTGAAAAACTTGTAAACACAGTGGCAATTGATGACGCGTTCAAGATTGACGATTTCACCGTTTCGGCAGATTTTGATTCCGACGATGAGGGCAGTGCATACAAAAACTCCGTAAAGGCATCGTATGATGATGACAACAAGGAATTTGTAGGCACATACAAGCTCTCCGACGGCGAAAGCGACTACACATTCAAGCTTTGCTACGGCGACAAAAAACTCGGATTGTCTGCACCGACAGACTTGACTTCAATGCTTTTAGACGAAAAGGCTGCCGGAAAAAATGACACATATTATCTTGACCTTGAAGATATTATCGGCGATGAAAGCTTATTAAATGGCACAATTGATGCAAACGACATTCTCGAAATCCTTAAGGAAACAGAAAAGAATGCGCTTGACAAAGACTGTGTTTCAACAAAAATCGGCGTTGTAAACGGAAATGTTTGCAACACAACGACAATTAAGCTCACAGAGGAAGAAGCGGCAAATCTTGTTGCGGAACTTTGGTCGCAGGCTAAGGAAAACAAACACTTTAAAGAATCGTTTGACAATTATCTTAAAGTTGCATTTGATACCGGATTAGCAGGCGATTATGACACTGTTGACTCCTTTAAAGAAGAAGCATACAAGCAAATTGATGACAGCATAAAGGAAATGCAGGAAAGCACCGACGACAAGAGCGTTTATGAATTTTATGTAAGTTGTTCGCTTTTCGGCAATGTTATAAGCCGCGGCGCAAATATTTATTATGATGACGAGCTGACCGACAAGATTGTTATCAATTCAAAATCAAATGGCTTGGAATTCACATACAATGACGATGATGATTACGAACTGAATATTGATTACACCGCCGATGTGACGGACAAATCAATCAACGGCGAAATTGATGTTGTGGTATCCGCCAGCAAGGATACATCCGACGATTTCAAGGTTAAATTTGAAAACATTTCCTGCGGCAAAGTCGGAGATGTTGATGTAATTGTCGGCAAGTTGACGGCAAAAGGAAAAATCGACGGCGACGATTTTGACGCAACAATTGAGGCTAAAGACGGTGACAAATATTCGCTTTCAATCGACTCCCACTCTGATGGCGAGGAACTTTTGAAAGAAAACGCAAAACTGACACTCAGCGATAAAGCCGATATGTCGAACTATGAAAAGCCGAGCAGTGAAAATTCAAAGCCATTCAGCGATTTATTCCGAAGTGACTTTGCAAAAGATAACAGCAGCGATTTGACCAACGACTATGATTTTGACTATGACCTTGACGAAAATGATAACACGGGCGATGAAATCATAGGCGGCACAGACGACTACACATCTGACTATGGCGAAGGCGATTTGTCAGATTTGGAAAATCATTACAACGATTCGTTAACCGGTAATTTCAGCGTACCCGAGGATACAACAAGCGCTCAAACAGATGCCGCATAAAAGCGACACATAAAATAACATACAAAACAACAGCGTGCAGATTTTGGTCTGCACGCTGTTATTTGCTTTGAGCATTATCCGTATGAAATGTGCCCATTTAACTGTGATTTAATTTTATTCCTCGCAAATCAAAACGCCGTAGCCGCTTTTGCGCTTGTAAACAATTTTTGTTTCGCCGTCGATGCCGAGATAAACAAAGAATGTGTGACCGAGCATTTCCATTTGAACGATTGCCTCGTCATCGGTCATAACATGTGGTGAAATTGTTTTTGTGCGTGTAATATCGACGCTGTTATAATAAACCTCATCAAAATTATCCATCGTTACATCGTCGCCGATTTCGTCGATAGCATCGGCAATTTCATCAATGCCGCCTTTACGCTTTTTGTCGACAAAAAATGTTTTGAGCTTGCGCAATTTACGCTTTAAATCGTCAACAGCGGCGTCGACAACAGGCTCGATTCTCTCTGCCCTTGCCTCGCCCCTGATAAATGAGCCTATATGCCTAACGGTGATGTCGCACTCATAATCATCACGCTCTTTAGTCAAAGTCACGTCAAAGCGTGCATTTTCGGGCAACATTTTTTCAATGCGCTTAAGTTCGCTTTCAATGCCGTCCTTTGTGCCTTGCTTTAATTCAAATCCTCTTGCTGAAATGTTAATCATAAATATTACCTCCTTATAAAAGAGCAATGCTCCTTTATACCTATATTATACATTCACGGCGAATATAATTAAAGTATTGTAATATGAACAAATTTTTGATATAATATTAATGTTGACGCAAAAAGAAAAATTTGGCGCATTTTGCTTAAAAAGCCCGTCTTTAAAGACGGGCTTTCTTTATTTGTTATACTTTTCGGCTTGGAGGTTGAACATATATGCATAGACTCCGTTTTTAGACATCAATTCATCATGTGTTCCCTGCTCCGCTATTTTGCCATGCTCCATAACATAAATTCTGTCGGCATTGACGGTTGTTGACAAGCGGTGTGAGATGAATATAACAGTTTTGTCCTCTGCCGCCTCCATCATCGCGCGGTTGAGATTATACTCCGCTACCGGGTCGAGATTTGCGGACGGCTCGTCAAGAATGACATATGGGCACTTTTTATAAAAGGCTCTTGCGATTGCGACCTTTTGGCTTTCGCCGCCCGAGAGCATAACGCCCTCGTCATCGAACTCGCGCAAAAGCTCGGTATCGACGCCGTTTTTGAGCGGCTTTGTAAATCCGCTGTGCGAAAGAGACTCAAGAACGCGCTTTTTATCCACCTCGTCGCTTAAAGCGACATTTTCACCGACGGTGCAGGCGAATGTTTGAAAGTCCTGAAAAACGGCTGAAAAGCGGTTTTTGTGGCTTTCAACCGTAGAAGAGCGAATATCCCTGCCGCCGATTTTAATTGAGCCGTCGCTTACATCGTAGAGACGCAAAAGCAAATTTGTGAGCGTTGTTTTGCCTGCGCCGTTAAAACCGACGAGAGCAATTTTTTCATACGGCTTGATTGTGAGGCTTATATTGTCGAGCGTCGGCGACGAATTGCCCGGATATGTAAAGGAAAGGTTTTCGATTTTGATTTCCTCCGGCGCGGCACATTCGCTTTCGGTTTCGCCGTCAAATATCTTTTTATCTGCATTTAAGAAACCGCGGTATTTTTCTATCATCTTGCCGCGCTCCTCAAACCTCGAAATAGCCCAAACTGTCAGGAAATTGACGCTTGTCGCAATTGAATATGCGCCGTTGAAAACAGCAACAAAATCGCCTGCCGAAACGGATTTTTTAACCATTACGAGCCAGCCGAGATAGAGCGGCAAAACGAACATAAAACCTAAAAGCTGAACACCGATTGTCTGAATACAATAAAACTTTGTAATTTTGTCTTGATATTTAATATGGTTTTTGACAACATCATCCGCCGCATCATTGTATCTGTCGATAAGTATCGGCGCTATATTGTTCATTCTGACCTCCTTGGCATAATCTTGGAGGTAGAAAATACGCTCGAAATAATCGGCTCTGCGGTGATATTTTGTATTCTCTGTTCGTCTGTCCATTTGCAAAGTGCCGATTTTGCGGCTGAGCGGCATAAATGCGAAAATTACGGCAAGAATTATCACGAGGCACCACGGGTCGATTATCAAAAGTACGGAAGACACGCTGACAAGTGACATAATGTTGCCGAAATACAAACGAATAAGGGACAAAAGCCCTTGAATGTTATCGCTTGACGATTCGATAGTCAAAATGAAGCTGTTATAAAATTCTGGATCGTCATACGATTCCAAATCAAGCGATTTAGCCTTTTCGTAAAGTTGTTTATTCAAGCCGAAATAAACCTTTTCTTTTTCGACATTCCACATAAACTCACGAAAAAGATACATAATTGCGCGGCTTAAAATCAGCGCGGCAGCTATAACGGCGATGATGCAGACAATGTGTGACGCGTCCTTGTCGGTTGTCATAACATCAATAATACACTTGACACCGAGAACGCTTATAAGACTTGTAGGCACCGTGTCGAGAAAGCCCCAGCACAGCTCGCCGATAACGAGGCTCGGCGAAATTTTGAACAAAAGTTTTACAAAGAAAAGTATGTTTGAAAAAATCGAATGATTTTTTGTTTTGGATTTATTTTTCATTACATCGCCTCCACTTTATAGCTTGACGCTTGCAGGGCAAACATTTTTGAATACTCGCCGCCGGAGCGCATAAGCTCGGAATGTGAGCCGCTCTCAACGATTTCGCCGCCATGGAGGACGATTATCCTATCGCTCAACACGGCACTTGAAAGGCGGTGAGAAATATACAAAACCGTTTTGTCCTTTGTGACATCAATCAGATTTTCATACATTTTGTATTCGGCAACGGGGTCGAGTGCGGAGCTTGGCTCGTCAAGAATCGCAATATCAAAATCCTTGGCAAACAACCGCGCGGTTGAAACCTTTTGATTTTCGCCGCCGGAAAGTCCTGCGCCGTTTTCGTCAAACTCTCTCGTCAAAAGGGTGTCGCCGCCGTCTTTGAACGATGATATTTTATCCCACACGCCTGCCCTTTCAAGAGCGGTGCGCGCTTTTTTCTTATCGTCATCGTCGCAATCGCGGCACATAACATTTTCATAAACGGACAGCGCAAAGTTTTTGTAATCCTGAAAAACAGTGCCGAAAGCGTTGCGGAGTGAATCAACATCGTACTCCTTTACATTAACGCCGTTGAAAAGCACCTCGCCGTCGGTTGCGTCATAAAATCTCAAAATCAGTTTTACAAGAGTTGATTTGCCTGCGCCGTTTACACCGACAACGGCAAGTGTTTCGCCCTTGGTGAGCTTAAACGAGATATTTTTAAGCGTGTATTTATCACTTGACGGATATTTGAACGAAACATTTTTGAACTCTATGCTTTCAAATGCGCCTGCCTTTTTATCGCCCGAGACGATTTTAGGCTCGTACGCAAAGAAATCTTTGAGATTTTGAAAATAGAGCGCAATCTGCGTAAGCTCATCAAAGCTTTCAACTACATGATACATCGACGATCTGACCGAATTGACGGCAGACACAACAACGCTGAACGAAGAAACAGTAAGCGCGCCGTGCAAAAGCTCTCTGCCGGCAAAGGCGTATGTGCCGATAATAGGAATGAACTCCGACAAGAGCGTGATGAGCATTGTGTAGGCAAAAAGCGCAACGCCGTATTTTTTCAAAATCATGATATTTGAATCAATCGCCGCCTTAAAGCGATTCATCAAAACGGCAAAAATGTTTGAGGTGCGCAAATCCTTTGCATAATCTTTCAGGAAAACAGTGCGCTGAATATAAGCCTTGATACGGTTATTTGAAGTCATTGACAAATCGCGCTTGTAAACGCATTTGCTCTTTGCAGTGTCAACAGCAAAAGCGAACACTGTCGGCAAAAGAAAAAGCAAATATACAGGATTAATCGCGGCGACGGTGCCGACAACAAAGACAAGCGACACGATACCGGACAAAAGGTCCGCCGCGTCATAGCAAATCATATCGAAATAGCTGTTTGTGACAACGAGAACGGCGCGCTGATATTTATCGTAAAACGCAGGGTCCTCAAAGCACGAAACATCGAGCGAGTTTGCCTTTTTGAAAATCATATTGTTGATGATTTTGAGCACTTTTTTCGTTGCAAACTGATGCATACGCGCGCCTGTCCACTCGGCAATTAAAATCAAAGACGAAAATGCAACAAAGGCAACAAGATATTTGACATATGTGCCAAAATTGCCGTTGCCGTCGATAACTTCAAGCAAGATTTTCAAAAACAAAATGTTTTGAAGATACATTGAAAAAATGTTTGCCATAATTTGTGAAAGCAAATAACCGAGGAAAAGGTTTTTGTCGCACTTGAAGCCGAGCCGCAGGCCGTAGACTATGTTTTTAAAGACGGGAACACTGTTTTGTTCCCGAGTGATTGGTGTAATTCTCATATTGTTTCTCCTTTTTTTCGGACATAAAAAAGCCGTCGGTATTTCTACCGACGGCAAAATGTCCGTAACACTAATATTCCCTAAAAGGCAAAATCACCCATTAAGGTCACACACATGCGCAAGGTCGGTAAAAATATTTAAGGCAGACTGATAATCCACATGTTCGGGGTACATTCTGTAAGTTCTCATTTAATTTTACCTCCTTTGCTTAAATTCGATATTGCCATTGTAACAAAGCGAAATGTGTTTGTCAACAACTTTTTTGTCCCATTTTCCAAACATGTATAAATTTGGATTAGGGCGAAATTTTAATATATAAATTATAATTAGTGCAAATTTTTTGAAAATTTTGCAAAAAAATGCGGAGGACAAACGCCCTCCGCTTTGAATTTATAAATTATTGATTTCCTCGACGATTGAATCCATATTATCCTCAAGCGCTGCTGATGCGGCGTCGAGAGTTGACGGAGCGTCTGTCGAGTCACCGTCTGTCTTATCCTTTGCAGTCCTTCTGCGTGAAACAAGCTCGGCGAGAATATTTTCGTGTTCCTTATCGGTCATGGCATATTTAAGTGTCGGGATAGCTGACAAAAGCATGCCGATTGCAGGCGGAATTGAAATAAGGAAGAACATTGCAGCGGCATATTTGCCTTTTCCGGTACCGCCGTCATATGTAATAAAGCTTTCACCGTTTGCGATTGCCTTATTAAGGATATCAACATTTTTGCCGCTGTAGCCGACAATAGAATAAACTACCGACGAAATGATTGTTGACAAGCCTGCGGCAAGCTTTGTGATAAAGCTTTGACCGGAGAAGAAAACACCGTCGGTACGAACGCCGTTGTAATATTCCTCATAGTCAACGCAGTCGGCAATCATAACCGATTGAAGAACATTGATACCACCGAATGCGGCTGAACCGAAGAGCATGCAAATACCGGTAACGATTGACCAAACGGTACTTGTTAAATCGCCGCCTGAAATTTTAAAGAAAACATAGATAAGTGCAAACGGAACTGCACCTGCGATTGAATAGAAATTATAAAGGGTTTTCTTTTCAAATTTTTTGATAAGAAGCGGAGTTATACCCATTGCGACAAACTGACCTACAAAAAGTCCGAGGGCAACACAGCCGAGACCGATTAAAATTTTGAAATTAATTCCCGTAATCTTACCCGACGCATCGGTAGCCAAAATGTTCATAATGTTGCCGTTTGCATAGTAATATGTAACAAGGGTCATAGCAACAATCATAAGAAGCTGAATAGGGCTTCTCAAAATGCCGGAGATAAGAATTTGTCTAAACGGCTTATTGCTGAACATAATTTTGAAATTCTCTTTGAAAGTATAGCTCTTTTCGGACTTTTGAACACGCTCTCTCGTAGCGATGCCCGCAAATTCAAAGAGAATTGAAGCGACAACAGTCATAATAATAACTGTTATAATAAAGCCCTTTTGGTTTGCTTTTTGAACAAGTTCGGCATAATCGGGAGCGGATTTATCAAGATTGCCGACAAAAGCCGTGCCGAGAGCCTGCGCAATTTGAACAACAAGAACGCCGATACCGCCGACGCCTGCAACCATACGCGCAAGACCGAGTATTTTGCTTCTGTCGTTTTCATCCTCTGTCATAAGTGAGGTAATACCCCAAAGAGGAATATCGCAAACGGTAAAACACATTCCCCATGCGATATAGGAAAAAGCCGCCCAGCCGATGATAAGCGCTTTTTGAGCAGATGTTGTAGCGTTTGCATAGTTGCCGTTAATAAATGTGAGTATGGTTACAACACCGATGATACCCGGGAAAATGATGAGGTAAGGGCGGCATTTGCCCCATTTTGTCTTCGTTTTATCAACGATTGTGCCCATCATAGGGTCGTTTATAGCGTCCCATACTCTGGCGATTGTCATTATCCAGCCAAGTGCCATAGCAGGCAGGCAGATAACATTTTGGAAATAGAAATAAAGACCCGTTGCCACAATGTTGTATATAAGGTTTTGACCGAACATACCAACCAAGTAGCCGCCAAGTTCTTTATTTGTGTAAGTTAATCTTTTATGTTCCATTAAACTTACTCCTTTTCATAGCATTGCATTGTAAACTATTTTAACAGAATTGAAAAAGTTTTACAAGCGTTTTTTGTATATTTTAAATAATTACCATAAAAAGTACAAAAAAATAATAGACAAATGTTAAAAAAAGCAGGATTGCCGTGCATTTTGACAATCCTGCTTAAAAGCTATATAACATCTTCCATAACATACTCTTGTTTCCATGTGCTGCGTGGTGACGAGCAATTAAAATCAAGGAGCTTTAAATTTTTAACATGGCGCGCCCAAACGGCATAAGCCGGCAGGTTTCTGAAACGCCAAGCCTCGGGATAGACATCGCTGTACTCGGGGATGAAGGCACGCTTGTCATAAATTTCCTTATAAGGCGCATATTTGATGTTGAAGTTTTTGAGAGTCACATTGGTGACATATTTTGTTTTTTTATTTTGAGTAAAACCTGCAATGATGCACGGAATTTCGGCATTATCGGCGGTTATATTTTCGATAACTATGTTTTTAACCTCGCCGCGCATATCAAACGCATCGGCGGGTGCAGAGCCGCCTTTTTTCTTTTTTTGCCCAAATTCGACGGCGTTTGCACTTTCGGAAGTGACCACTGCCGCTCTGTTGCGATTGCAAAGGCGAATAAACACCGGACAGGTTACCCTGTTCATCGTAACATTGCGCACCGTGACATCGCTTACGGACGAGCCGTCGGCAGATTCAATTGCAATTCCGCTGACTGTGCCGGGATAAACATCCGTCATCAAAAACGAGCAATCCTCGACAAGAACATTGCGAATATCAAATGTTGTTTCCGTCCCGATTTTGAAAGCGTTGGCGCGCGAAATAACCTCGCAATTCATAATATGTATATTTTCCATCGCGCTGTGATTGCCGAGCCAGACGGCGTTTTTAATACAAATTCCGTCGTCGGCAGTCGAAATAAAGCAATGCACCGCCGTCAAATTCGAAGTGCCGGCAATATCAAGTCCATCGGAGTTGGCTACATTGCGGTTATTATTAATAATAAAATCCGAAATATTGACGGTGTCGCAATTTTCAATTCTGAATGACCAATGAGCGGCATTTTCGATTATAAAATTGTTGACCGTGATATTGCGGCAATTTTTAAAATAAATAGGTCCGCCGTATTTGCTCTCATGTGCAAAGCGGATTTGCGCCCTGTAATCGCGGCGCATTTGAATGACATCAATACAATCGGGGTGCTCCGTCATATTAGCGTCAAGCAAAGGCTTTCTCCCGAAATATTCGCCGTTGCCCTTGACTTTGCCGCCGCCGGTGAGGGTGATGTTCTCGCCGCCGTCGCAATGCAAAATGCCGAGGTGATTATATCCGACACCGCTTTTGTTTGACGAAAGAGAGCTGCCGTATTCGATAAAAAGAGTTACATTTGAAAGCAGAAAGACAGTTGTTGTGACATAATCGCCGCCGCTGACAAGGACAGTTCCGCCCGTCTCGTTAGCAGCTTTAACGGCAGAGTTAATTGCATCGGCATTATCATCTGAATTGCAGTCCGCTCCGAAATCGCGAATATCATAGACATTATCGCTCGGCAAGCGCTGAAGTTTAATATACTCCTCCTGCGGATAATATGACGAAAAATCATAATCATACACAGAAGGATACGCATCACCTTTGGTGATGCGCAAATCCTTGCCGAAAAGCAATGTTTTTAACTTGTCAACAGTATTTCGTCTGTCTTTCATAGCAATGCCTCGTTAAATCTGTCTGATTAAATCCTTGTCCTTTCTTGCTGCCCAAGCGATATTGTATGAATGGTCTCCGACACGCTCAAGATCCTGAAGGAGCTTTGTATAGACAACGCCGGATGCGGTATGGCACTTCTTTTGGCGCAAACGCTCAACATGATTGTCCTGCGCCTGGAGCGTAAGTGCGTCGATTTCATCTTCGAGAAAATGGAGCTGGTGTTCCTCCTCATCGGGGAGCTTTTTGTTTACAAATGCGCCGATTGCACGGTCGAAAAGTTCAAGGTCGGTTTGATAGATTTTATCAAACTCCTTGAGACCTTGCTCTGTAAAGCCAAGTTCGTTCTCGATTGCGTATTCGGTACGCTCAAGTATATTAACGGCATGGTCACCGATTCTCTCGAGGTCGGAAATGACATGGAACAATTTACCGATATACTCGGAAACATCGCCGCGCAACTCCTGAGAGGTGACTGTAACCATAAAGTCGGTTATATTGTGATTGAGCCAATTAATAAGCTCCTCATTGTCCTTAATCGTGCGCTCGTTTGAAGTATCGCTGTGCAAAAAGCCCTCGCTTGCGATAACAAAGTTTTCGCGCACAAGCTTTGCCATACGCTCAACCTCTCTGCCGATTTGGAGAACGGAGATAAACGAATTATCGATAACTTTTTTATCAATATAAGTAAAGCGGTGTGTAGACTCGTGCTCTTTTGTTTTAACGATTTTTTCGGAAATTTTAACAATAACCGGAACAAACGGAAGCAAGAACACGGCGGTGACTATTTTGAATATAATATGAGCCGTTGCAACCTGAACTGAGCCGTTGTCGGAAAGAGTGGTAATCCACTGTGTATATTGCGGAATAAGGAGTGCAACCGGGGTGAAAATGAGCATTCCGACAAAGTCGAAGATGAAATAAATCCACGCAGCACGCTTGGCGTTTGTTTTTGCGCCGATTGACGACAAAAACAGCGGTGTAGCCGAGCCGACATTGACGCCGATAATAAGATAAATAGCGAAATTAAGCGGCATCAAGCCTTGAAGTGCAAGCACCTGCAAAACACCGATTGCGGCGCTTGACGATTGAAGAACCGAGCACATAATAATGCCGATAACAAGACCCAAAAACGGATTGTTTGCACTTGTGATAAAGCTTTGAAAAGCTTCGCTGTCCTTAAGCGCACCCATTGCGGAGTCGCCGCTCATATATTTTAATCCGAAGAAAAGAATACCGAATCCGAGAATAATCTGACCGATATATTTTTGCGTTTGTTTTTTGCAAAACATCGACATTACAACGCCGATGATAATACATATCGGAGCAATTGCCGAAACATCAATGGCAATAAGTATTGCGGTAACGGTTGTGCCGATATTGGCTCCGATGATAACGCCCGTCGCCTGTGCCAAATCCATAATGCCTGCATTCAAAAAGCCCATAAGCATTACGGTTGTGGCGGATGATGACTGAATAACCGCAGTGACAAGCACGCCGAGCAAAAAGCCCTTAAATCTGTTTCGTGTAAGCTTTTCGAGGAGAACTTTCATTTTATTACCGGCAACCTGATTCAATCCGTCGCTCATATGGCGCATTCCAAAAAGGAACAGACCGAGTCCGCCGATTAAATTAATTATGTTACTTATTCCCATATACTACCTCTTTAAATAAATATAGTCCAAACTTTCACAGATATAGTATCTTATAAAATAAAGTAAAAGTCAAGTAACAATAATGTTAACTTTATGAAAAAAATCACCGCACAACCGAATAAACGGCGGAGCGGTGATGGTGAATTAATATTTATTGTGTACTTTTTCGGCAAAGCAAAGGAAATCCTTAAGCTGAATTTTTCTGCCGTCGTCGAGCACTGCGGTGCCGCTCATTTTGCCGAAAACCTGATGCTGATCGGTGACAATGATTTTTGCATCTACAAGGGCATTTCTGTCTATAATCGGGACAAAATCCATATCAAACCTGCCGTCGGACGATTTAAATGTCCACGGGTCGGTAAAATTGTCGCTGATATTGAAAACTATATCATCGAATTTATGGGCGATGCCGTCATAAAAAATGACATTTTCGCTTGCGGCGGAGGTATCGCCGAAACCATAGCCGATATTAAATCCGAACGGCACGCCGTCAACCTGACCGGAGCCGGAACCCCAATACCAAACATTGTCATATGTCCAAACTCCCCTGCCCCAATCAAGTCCTGCAAAATCAAGTTCCCTGTCGAGAGCAATCAGCTGACCGTCATATTCAATTTTACCCGAAGCACGCAGGCAGTCGATTTTTTGATTGTAATAAAACGCTTTTTTATCCTCTGCCCACGGAGTGGCAATAACCATGGAATCCTGCGGCTCGTCGGTTAGTTTGACATTTGCACGCAAGCCCTTGCCGCCGTCAAATTCGGGATAATCGACGCGCAAAACTCTGTAATCGCCCTTATTCAAAAACTCCATTGCAAGCTTTTTGTTTTTGAATTTGACATCACCGACTGCGGAGGTCGGCGGAAGATTTGTTTTGCCCATGGTGAACGGCACGATAATCGAATCCGTATGCTCGGTGGCATTTTCAAGATTGACGATTGAAACGCTCGCCATGCCGAGATAGCTCAAATCGGAAATCGTAAGGCAAAGCGCAATTTTGTTTGAATGCGACATTACATAGTAATAATCCCATTCTTTGATGCGTGTTTTGCGTTTTTTAATATCGTTTCTGTCATAAATCTGAACAAGGCTCCTGCTCCAGCCCGGCTCAATCAAAGCGCCCTTTTCGTCTAAAAGGCGGTGTGCGGTAACAACTTCGTGATTACGCATAAGAATCAGCCCCTTTGGGATAAATGTGGTGGATAGCTTGTTTATTACATTATGGCATATTTATATGAAATATTCAACAGTATCTTCCTGTGTAATTTTTGTTTTTTGATTAAAAATTATAACAGCCTCGCGCGAATCGGGCGACGCAAGCGAATAGAGTTTTTCATCGAGCGAATTGAAATATTCAATCGGGACAATTCTGTTGTATTCAAACGGCTTGTCGAGAACTATTTTAATATCGCTCTCATTAAACGGTTCGGTGCGGTAGTACGGGTCGAAAAGATAGATATTTTTATCATCAATACCCGTAAACAAAACATAGTGCCACTCATCATAAAAAAGGCGCACAACGACAACACCGCCGCGTTTGAGCGCATCGTTGATACTGCTTGCAGAGCCGAGATAAACCCTGTCGCCTGCAAGATATGATGAGGAAATGGGCATAATGCCGACTCTGCCGAAATTATCAAGCCAATTCGACAAAAACATCATAGCCGAAGTTGAAGTGCCGAGCTTACCGGGTGCGCCGTCAAACGAATGACAGTCAAGGCAATAAAGCATAACATTGCGCAATATTTCCGGGGGAATATCCTCACGCTCGAACAAATAGGCAACGGCGTTTAAAACTGATGTCGGTCCGCAATCATAATCGGAAAGCTGATAGTGAAGTGGATTTTTCATAAGCAAAATTCCTTATTTCATCAGTTCAAGCGCAAGACTTGCGGCATCGGTGAGCATTTTTGTTGTTGTGTACTCATTAACGCTGTGGCAATTATGCATGCCGGTTGAAACGACAAGACCTCTTATCGAATGACCAAACAAAACATTGTTGTCGCTTCCGCCGAAAGTTGACACAAGCTCACAGTTAAGCGAAAGTGATTTGCAGGCAGACGCAAACTTTTGACAAACGGGTGCATTTTCATCAACATCAAACGCAACAACGCATCTGTTTGTCTCAAATTCGACGGTTGCGCCGAGCTTTGACGCGGCATTTTGGCAAATTGTTTTAACCTCGTCGAATTTGACATCGGCAGTTTTGTCGCAGAAACTGCGGATTTCACCTGTCACGGTGCACAAATCGGGCACAATATTTGTTGCCGTGCCGCCGTTTATGATGCCGACATTGGCAGTAACGCCTTCGTCGATTGCGCCGCACGGAATTTCGGTGACGGCAAGAGCGGCAGCCTTGACGGCATGTACGCCGAGGTGCGAGGCAAAGCCTGCGTGTGCCGATTTGCCGATAAATTTTGCCGTATATGAAAGAATTGTCGGCGCGGAGTTTGCGGCAGAGCCGATTTCGCCGTCTAAATCGAAAACATAAGCCTGTTTTGATTTGATTTTTCCGAAATCAAAAGCATTCATACCCCAGCAGTATTTTTCCTCGCAGACCGAGAAAATAATTTCTATCGGCGGATGCGGTATATTATTTTCGACAATGCAGGTGAGTGCCTCCAAGATAGCAACAACGCCTGCCAAATCATCGGAGCCGAGAACAGTTGTGCCGTCGGAGGTAATTGTTCCGTCAGAATGAACAACAGCCGTTTTGCCCTTTGATGGCTCGACCGTATCCATATGAGCGGCGAAAAGAACACTCTCGCCGTCTATTGTGCCGTCCAAATAAGCATAAAGATTGCCTGTTGTGCCGCCGATTTTTTCACCTGCGTTATCCTCAACGGCATCAATACCGAGATTTTTAAGATATTTTTTTATATATTCGCAAACAAGTCTTTCATCAAGCGACGGACTGTCAAGCGACACAAGCTCTTTAAAATTTTGCAAAATTCTTTTTGAATCAATCATAATAGCATAACCCTTTCAACCCGAGAAAAAATGGGCAATAATGAAAAAGGCAGGTTGCCCTGCCGCCGGCTGAGCGAATTGACTCAGCTGAGTGAGTGAAACATTTGTACGCAAAGCACAACTTCACTCTCGAAATCAGATTATATATTCATAAGAATACATTTCTGTTTGCCTGTCGATAATGTCCTGAAGGGTGATGCTGTCGAGATATTCATTAATGACCTTATTTAAGCCCTGCCAAACGGGCAAGGTTGCACAGGAATCGGCTCTGTCGCACTGCATCGGATTTTGCTCAAGACAGGCAACGGGCGCAAGACCTCCCTCGGTAATACGGAGAACATCGCCGACAGTGTATTTATCCGGTGATTTTGCAAGGCGATAGCCGCCCTGATAGCCACGGTTTGTTTTGAGAATATCCGGCTTATTGAGCATTGCAACGATTTGCTCGAGATATTTTTTTGAAATTTCCTGACGAGCCGCAATATCCTTTAGCGAAACATAGCCGTCATGTTGGTTTTCGGCAAGGTCAAGCATCATTCTTAACGCATAACGACCCTTTGTTGAAATTTTCATTTTATCAATCCTTTTGAAAAACTTTATGAATATAATATACCACCATTTCGGTAGGTTTTCAAGGGCTTTTTGAATATTGGAAAAAATAAGTGCAAAAAAGCAGTGCAAAATACTCGAATTTGCACTGCTTTTGAGTAAATATAATTATTTCATACCGGAATGTTTAAAATGCAATTCGCGCATACCCTCAACCTCATCGCAAATAGGTTTGAGGTTACAGGCGGCGCAATCGAATTTGATATTTTGCATAATATGGTTGAGCGTTTCGGTGATATCGTAATTCTTTGCCGCGAGTTTTTCAAGCTGTTTAAAATCTACCGATTTATCGGTGATATAAACGATTTGAACAGCCTTGACCGCATCGTTTTCCTTATATTTTTCAGCGAGAACGGAGCCTGCCTTTTGAAAATTAAGCCCCTGCGACAGTGCGGACTTTGAAACGCGTATATTCTCTATATGTGTGCCGGACGAGGTGCGAATCATATATCCCTTGGGGAAATAATGATATTTTGCATACTCGATTTTGCGAATAAGGTTATACGCCTTTTGGTCGTCGCCGACATCATCGGTTTGAATAAACGAAATGCGGGCAAATTTTGTATCTGCGGCGATTTCGCCCAAGTCCTTGCCGACAACAATGATTTTATCACCGTTGAGCGGTTTGTCGCTTACAAGATTAAAGCCGACACCCTCAAGCTCAAACGCACAGTCGCGGTGCAAAATAAGCTCGTTTTTGCCAATATCCTGCCACAAATCCGACAAAGGATATTCTTGCTTTTGAAGGGGTGCCAAAATATCGTTGACATCCGAAATCAGAGAATCAAAAAAATTCATTAAAGTTTTCTGTCCTTTTCGAGATTGTCGTAATGCGGTTGAACGGCATCGTAAAACTTGCGAACAAGTTTCATATCGAGATTAAACCAATAAATCGCAAAAGTTGCACCGAAAAGAGCGAGAAACGCGGCAAAAAGTTTGCCTAAAATTTTAAAAAATTTCATATTGCACCTCTTTATTAATAAGCTTTTGCAAGGCCTTTTTGTCTTGCATATTCTGCGGCTCCGAGAGCACCCATAAGCTGTGGGTCGATTGCAAGGTCAACAACCTTGATTTTCAAAACCTTTTCGATAGCCTGCTTCAAGCCGTCATTCTTTGCACAGCCGCCCGTAAGAGTAATACTGTCGGTAGCACCTGCTTTTTTAGCCATAACAAAGCAACGCTTTGCAACGGCAAGCTCGATGCCTGCGGCAATTTCATCCATAGGTTTGCCCTCTCCGACAAGCGAGATAACCTCGGACTCTGCGAAAACGGTACACTGAGCGGTAATCGGAATTGTATTTTTTGCTTTAAGTGACAGCTTTGAAAACTCCGGAAGTGACATTTCAAACGCATGAGCCATAGCCTCAAAAAATCTGCCTGTACCTGCTGCGCACTTATCGTTCATAGCGAAGTTTTTAACTGTGCCGTCGGTGTCAATGGCGATGCCCTTAACATCCTGACCGCCGATGTCGATAATAGCTTTAACGCTTGGATTTGTAACATGAACGCCCATAGCGTGACAGCTGATTTCGCTGATATTTTCATCTGCAAAAGGAACTTTGTTTCTGCCGTAGCCGGTGCCGATAAGATAAGTAAGTTTTTCGGGAGTCAAGCCCTCGACTTGGTCGCAAGCGTCCTTAAGTGCGATTTCAGCCGACTGAACGGGATTGATTTTACTTCTGTTTGTTACATCGGCAACAATTTTGCCGTTTTCATCTAAAATAACGCATTTTGTATATGTTGAGCCAACATCACAACCGCCGAAATATTTCATAATATTCACCATAACCTTTCGGAAAAATTGAAAATAAAGTATGATTACCACGCGAGGGTATCGTCAAAATCAACAAGAGTTGGGTCAACCGGCTCCTCTTGGAGAACGGTGGTCATATACTTGTTGATATGCTCACGCATATCGCGGCGTGAAATTGTGCGCGGGTCCATAAGGTCCTGCGGAACCCAAATGAAATTGATGCCGCGCTCTCTTGCCTGATCGTCAAAAATACCGTTGAGACCGTCCATACCCTTGCAGGAAATCTGCTCATACATAATAACGGTGTCGGCATTATATTCCTCGACGATGCGCCAAAGCTCATCAACAACATTTTGATAGCCGCCCTTAGTATGCTTACGCATTGTTGTGCGCTGAAGGGTTTTTGCGTAGGTAGCAAGAGCCGCCTCTTTATCCTCGGTATCGTATTTAATATAGGAAATCATTGTTTCCATATCCATTACAACATTGATGCCCCAGCAATTTTCAAGCCAGTTTGCAAGGCTTGTATAATAGTTTGCAGGACAAGACCAAACAATTGCTCTGTGGCGCATTTCCTTTGAACAAGGAGTTTTCTTCTCATACGCTTTAAGCATAATGCGGTTTACCTTTTTATCAATTTTAAGGAATCGCTTATCCATACCACCCGAAATGTGGAAATAGAACAAGCGGTAAAGCCAGAATGTTGCACCTGTCATTTGGGGATAATCGGTTTTATTGACATCCCACTTTTGAACTTCGTAATCGAGCTGTTTATTGTAATTTTTCATTGCGGCGAAGAATGCGTCCCAATTGAACTTGGTATTCATTTCGCGCTCGATGAATTTGATGCACTCCTTAACCTCTTCAACGGCGTATTCCTGTGCCTCCTCTTCATTATAACGAAGAGGAACATTGATAACATGGGTGGGAATATCAAATCGTCTGTCGATATAAGCGGAGTTCATAACCGAGCCGTCGCACGGCATATTGCAGGTAACGGAGCACTTGCCGACGATAGGATAATCGTCATTAATCGCAACGCCTGCCTCGGCAGACGGAAGCGGACAAACATCGGCAGGAACACCGTAGCTCTCTGTAATATCGAGATAAGGGGGAGTGATATTTTGGTCAACCATTGAGGAAAGGAAAATCGGAATGGTAGACACATGATTATCCTTTAATCCCGGGAAACCCGCCATAAGCTCCGAAGAAAAAATTTCGTCAACATTGACTGTTTTATCTGCCCATTTTGAATTTGGGTGAAAATGCTTATCGTTTGCAAGGAGAAAATTAATCATATCCGTTGTGGGCTTAACAAGACCGTTCATATGGAGATGAGTCATTTTCAACTGCGGACCGCGCAAGCCTTCGGTGTGGCGGTCAATCCAAGCGGGAGCCGAAAGATAGCTTGCCATCCAACGATAATTCCAAAGACCCTTAACTGTTGAAACGGGAGCTTTTGCAACCATTACGCCCATATCTTTCCAAGTTACGAGCCATCTGTAATAGTCATAAAGCGTGTCGGCAATACCGCGCCACTCTCTGTGCTTGAGAATACCTGTTTTATCCTCATGCAGTTTGCCCAAATTTTTTGGCTTGTTGCGCCATAATTCTTTGAAATTAATCATTTACAGCCGCCTCCCTTGCCTTTTGTGCTTTTTGGATTTTCTTTATTTCAAGGCTTTCTACGAACGCCTGAATTCTTGTTCTTAACTGACCCGACGCATTTGCTGTGTACTGTCTGTCTACGGTGACAGTCGGAATGCCGTAGTCATTTGAAACGATATGCGAAGCAAGCGCTCTTTCGTAGCCCCAATACTCGCAGAACTTAAGCTGTTCGTAAATTACGCCGTCGGCATGATAATCGTTGACAAGCTGACGGACATATTCCTTTCTGCCGACAACCTTATCATGGCTCATATAACGCGGACACTGACTTGTGTGCATATAGTGAAGAATGATTTGCTCGAGGACATCGCCGTCATCGGTGAGCTTGATTTTCTCTCTGCCGGGGAGTGAGCCGAAGCAATATCTGTCGGCAACAACGAGAGCGCCCGACTCTTCCATAAGTTTTGTAAAATCGGGGTCATCCATTTCAGAGCCGACAACAACAACCTTTGCACGGAAGTTCTTTTTAATATCCGGCTCGCGTGTTTTAAGCTCCTCTGCCGTTTCTCTGAGCTTATCAATAATAAGATACTTAGGACAAACATAAGACACGAGGTTGATAACATGGAACTCGTAGCCGGTTATGCGCGGATTATCCTCTTTTCTGTATTCGCCTATTTCGGTAATGAGGCGGCAAACCTCATTATGCTCCTCAACAGCCTTGCGCATTGCATCGTTGCTGATGTCGATGCCGTAAACATCATGAATTTTGTCAAGCAACTTGATTTGAAGTTGTTGCTTAAAGTGCTTAACGGTGTGCGGCATAATTTTGAACGGAACATCCGCGATTGAAACAAAGAATTTTGGATTGTTAACAAGATTAAGAAGTTCGAAATGCTCATAAGCACGGTTCATTTCTGAACAGGACTCCGAGCCGATAAGAGCATCGAGATAATTATAACCGCCCTCAATACCGCGCTCAACAAGTGCCTTTGAATAGCCGCAGAGATAAGAACTCATATAATATGTAGCAATATCAAGCGAGCCTGTACGCGGTGCGCGCAGCCTTGTGCTGAAACAACCGGGTAGATTGAGCAACACCTCCGGAATATGGTAGCAAGTGTAACCGAGAGCGATTTTGCCGTCTGCCTTTGCCTGCTGCACAAGCTCGTTATTTGCCTCTTGAAGCAAATTTTCAAACTCGATTAAATGTTTTAAATCTTTCATAAATCTTACCTTCTACTCCTTTTGCCGAACTAAATAATATCTATTTTTTCAAGTGCCTCTTTAACACCCTTTACGATATTTGAATCATCCGGGAGTGTTGTGATATTTTTGCCCTCAATATCAAACACAGCAAGGTTTGAATCGTTTTGAATATAAGATAAAACGGGAATGCCGTTTGTGTTGATATAAGGAATGACGCTTTCATCGGGGAGTCTGTTGATAATTACGCCGATTTTTTCATACATAACAAGCTCGTCGGCAACCGATTTGATGGTTGAGATAACCTGTGTTCCCTTTTTGCTTGCGTCGCTGACAAGAAGAAGGTGTGTAACTTTTTCCATAACACGGCGGTTGATTTGCTCAATGCCTGCCTCACCGTCGATAACAACATAATCAAAATCGTTTGAAATAAGGCTGATAACCTCTTTCAAATAAGAATTGATTTTGCAATAGCAACCTGCGCTTTCCGGTCTGCCGACTGCTATAAATGCAAAGCCGTCGGTTTCAACGAGAGCGTCGAAAATTTTGTATCTTGCATCGCCCAAAAGCTCGATAGCGGCTTTTGTTTGACCGTCCTCAACAGTTTCCACAATCTCCTTGCGAATATCGTCAATGGTCATTTTGACATCAATACCGAGTGCTGTCGAAAGTCCTACAGCCGGGTCGGCATCAATTGCAAGAATTTTTTTATCGGGATATTTTTGAACAAGCAGTTTAACGATTGCGGCTGAAATTGAGGTTTTGCCTACGCCGCCTTTGCCTGCAACGGCAATTATTTTTGCCATACGAACACTTCCTAACATTGTTAAAATTATAACGATAAAATTATATCAAATTGCAACTTGATTTTCAATAGTGAAACACTACAATCGGCAAATTTTGTCACTTTTTGTTGATACAACGAATAGAATGTAATGTGCGCAACAGAAATTGTTAGAATTTGAGCGCACAAATAAACTAAAGGAGGCAGTCAATATTACTATTTATAACGCAAACGAGCGAATGGGGTTGACACGCTGTCCGTGTCCGCCGGCACCGCCTTGTCCTCCTCCGGCACCGCCTTGTCCTCCGCCTGCGCCGCCGTGTCCGGGCATTCCCGGTCCGATGGGTCCGACGGGTCCGCAGGGTGTTCAGGGTATCCAAGGCTATCCGGGTCCGCAGGGACCAACCGGTCCGCAAGGCATACCCGGTCCTGACGGTGCGGCAGGTATAACCGGACCTACCGGTCCGCAAGGTATTGCAGGTCCGGCAGGTGCAACAGGTGCGACAGGTGCTACAGGACCGACAGGCCCGCAGGGTATTGCAGGTCCGGCAGGTGCGACAGGCGCAACAGGTGCTACAGGTGCGACAGGTCCAACAGGTCCGACGGGGCCGGCAGGAGAATCGGGATTAAGCTCCTACGCAACATTTTATGCACTTATGCCGACAGACAACGCAATAGCTATTGCGCCGAATGAGCCGATTGATTTTCCGACAACAGCAACGAAAACAAGCGATATAACCGTAACTTCTCCGTCGGTATTCACGGTTACAACGGCAGGCAATTATCTTGTAATGTTCCAAGCAAGCACAACCGAGGGCGGTCAGTTGCAACTGACGGTAAACAACACGCCGATTGCATACACCACGGTGGGCAAGGCAGGCGAAAACACACAAATCGTCGGATTTGCAATATTACCGCTTGCTGCGAATGATGCAATAAGCGTTATCAACCCCCAAGCGAGCACAACCGGCATCACGCTGACACAAAATGCAGGCGGCGCAAGCGCTGTTGCGGCACAGCTTGTAATTGCCAAACTTGCATAAAAGCCGATGATAAGCATTTTGGGGAGACTTATTGACGGCAGAGGGGAGGCAACTCCCCTTTTACATATTTTATGAGGTGAGAATATGAAAATATATGTATATGCAATATGCAAAAACGAGGAAAAATTTGTGCGCAGATGGATGAAATCAATGAGCGAGGCGGACGGTGTCTTTGTTGCCGACACAGGCTCGAGTGATGACAGCGTGAAAATTTTGAGAGAGCTTGGCGCAACAGTGAGCGAAATCAAAATCAATCCGTGGAGATTTGACGAGGCACGAAACAAATCGCTGTCACTTGTACCCGACGATGCGGACATTTGCGTTTGCACCGACCTTGACGAATATTTCAACGACGGCTGGCGAACGGAGCTTGAGAAAAAGTGGCAAAAAGGCATAACCACGCGCGCAAAATACAAATACACATGGAGTTTTAATGAAAACGGAACGCCCGGTGTTTCATTTTGGTATGAAAAAATACACGCTCGGCACGGTTTCAAATGGGTGCACCCTGTTCACGAAGTGCTTGAATACAGCAGCGATTTGCCCGACAATTATGCAATATGCGACAAAATAACGCTTGAACATCACCCCGACAAAACTAAATCGCGCGCACAATATTTGGCTTTGCTTGAAATGTCGGTTGAGGAGTCGCCCGAGGATGACAGAAACATGCATTACCTCGGCCGTGAATATATGTTCAGAGGACGATGGGACGATTGCATAAAAACGCTGACGCACCACCTTGAAATGCCAAACGCAAAATGGAGTGACGAACGCGCAGCATCAATGAGATATATTGCAAGAGCATACAAGGCAAAGGGTGATTATTACAATGCTAAGATTTGGCTTTTCAGGGCAATCGGCGAAGCACCGTATGTCCGCGAAGGATATGCGGAACTTGCGTGGCTCGGATATGACACAGGCGACTATGAGCTGACATACTGTATGGTGAATGAGGCGCTTAAAATTAAGGAAAAGCCTGAAACATATATAAACGAGGATTTTTGTTGGAACTATTCTCTGTATGATTTAGGCGCAATCGGAGCATACAACATAGGTCTTTTGAGCCGTGCCGAGGAGCTTGAAGAGCAGGCGGCAAAAATGAGCGATGACAAAAGAATAAAAAACAATCTTGAAATAATAAAAAGCAAGACGGCAAAAGGTAATATCGGTCGGTGACGGAGCATAAATTTTTGTAGCAAGCGTTTGGAGGAATTGTAATAGAAAAGTTGAAAAAAATCATCAAGAATAAGGAGAGAGCGGCAATTGCAGTGACGGCATTAATTATCGCCATCGCTTTGATTTGCGGCATTTTTGCACAAAATGAAAACACATTCGGAAAAAGTGAGCCGTCGCGCACAGCGTTGAGATGCGAAATCGGCGGCAGTGAAATTATACCAAGCGGATATAAAATCAAGGACAGCGACACGATAACGGCGACGGTGAGAAAATGCGACTATGACAAGGCAAAGCTCGTATTCAAAATAAGAGGCGGCAGGGTTGACGCTTTTACAAAAGGCAAAGTGATATGCCGCAGTAAAAAAAGCGACAAAAATTATATGGGAGAATACTACTATATCGCGGATTTATACGGAGCAAAAAGCGGCGACGAAATCAATTTGAGAATAATCGCCGTTACGAACAAATGCACAATTGAGTCGCCGATATACATAACAACAATAAACGATTTTATCACCGAATTTTTCGGCAAAAGAGCATTTTCGCTCGCCGTTATGATTACTGCGAATTGTGTGGCATTGTTTTATTTCGGCGTGATAATTTTTTACATCATCAAAAAGAAAAAGCGCAGGACCGACACCGCGTATAAACTCGCCGCGGCGACAATGCTTGCACTGTATATTTTTTGCGCCGACGGCTTTTACCAAGCGGCAGGATTCGGCTTTGGTGCGGCATACTTTTTGCGATATTTCATTTTGATGAGCGCACCGATTTTTGCAATGCAAGCACATATTAATCTTGTCAATAAAAAACGAGGATATAAAATAATGCAATATATAAACATATTATATTGCGTTTTGAGGTACATTTTATTTTTCGCCGCTAACATTGCACTTGATAAATGGTCGGCAATAACCGTTTGGATTTACGCATTATACGGCAGCATAATATTGTTACATTATATAATGCGGGCAAAGGAAAGGGTTAAGGCGCTGATTTTAAAAAAATCACTCGGCTGCATAGAAATAGCAAAAAATGAATAAACTGTTATGCCGTAACAGGTAATTAATATTATTTTCACAATAGATTTATAGTTTATTCTTTTGCAATTCGCAATTAGTTTGTACTATGTAGTCAAAGGTTAGCAAAAAAGTATTTGCAGAAAGGAAAATGAAAATGTTAGACTACATTTCGGGACAAAAGGGAACGGGCAAAACAAGGATATTGACCGAAACAGCCGTTTACACCGCAGAGCAAAGCAAGGGCAATATTGTGTTTGTTGAATACGGCAGCAAGCTTTCAAAGTTTCTCCCCTTCTCTGTCAGACACATCAACCTTGACGATTACGGCATATCGTCAGCCAAACAGCTTTATGGCTTTTTTGCCGGACTCTGTGCCGCAAACTATGATTTGACAGACATTTTTATTGACACCACAAATTGCAAGGGCTTTTGTGAAAATTCAAATATTGACGATTTTATTGATATTTTGAAAAACCTTTCGGACAGCGTCGGAGTTGATATTCACCTTGCACTGAGCGATGAATACAGTGAGGAAATATCGTATACCGATGTTGCATAAATAAGCTTTCTACTTTTCTTTCCCCCATATTTACAAAGACCGTGAGTTTTTAAGCCCACGGTCTTTGTATTTTTTTATATCCAATTTGTTTTATCAATTTCGCTCACGGCATCATCATATGTGTTTTGATAATCTGTGAAAATTTTTTAGCATTTTCATACTTAAAAATGCTAAACACAAAATTACCCTTAGATGTCTGAATTTTTAATCTTCCGGATTTATACATTTTATCCAACAAAACATCAATAACTTCTCTATTTGAAAATTCTCTAACCGAATGAAATTTATCGCTATTAGTAACAAATATCGTCCTTTTATCTGTAATACAAATCACTCCATAAAAAGAGTGAGATTTTTGTTGCATATTGAATTTTGAAATTCATTTTTGAAAAAGAAAAAACCTGCGAAAACGCCGTGTTTACGCAGGTTTTGGAGCTGATAGTCGGACTCGAACCGACGGCCTGCTCATTACGAAACAGATGAAAAAATATAAAATACACTCAAAACAACGAAAAACAGCCATTTCTTTTATACATTGAAATGACTGTTTTTTAATTTAGCGCTGTGTTTTTATCCCGTTTTCCGTTCGTAAGTGGTCAATAAATGGTCAAAGAATCATTAAATACAAAGCATACTTTATTTGTCATAAAAGACACTATATATTCCTCGATTGCTATTAGTTTTTTACAACATATCTTTCTGATTTTTTATGCTCTAACGGTGAATCTTGCAACTTTGCCCCACGGTGGGGTTACATCTTGGTTATTTATCAGCCAGAGAACAGGAATATCGTTTGCAAGCTCTTCTTTTGGGAACGGAGCGTAACCGTCAGTCAAAATGATGATACAGTTTGGCTCTTTTCCTTTCATATGCTGATCGACATATTCGAAAATTATTTGGAAAGCTTGTCCCCGAACTCCTTTAAATTTTGAAAAAAATCATCAAATATTTTCTTTGCGTTACTGCTGCTCATATTGTCACCACCTTAACGAGAGTATATAAAAGCGGATGAGATAAAATTCTCCCACCCGCTTTTGCTGTAAATTTTATACATTTCTTGCTGTTATCGTTTTAATAACCGCTTTATGCCACGCATTTTGTGATTGTTACGCTATTCTTAATCGACTGAATATCGGAATAGAGCAAGGTTTCCTTTTCTGCAAGAGCATCGGCAGCTTTTTCAAGAAACTCTTTATTTTTAATAAGGACAGCCCTTGTTTGCAAAATATATCTTTCGATTTCTGCATGAACAACCGCTTCTCTGTTATCCCATGATCTTTCAGACAAATCATAACAGTAGTTTTTAAATTCCAAAAAAGAAACTCCGTTTGTTCCTTCTTCGGTCAAGCCGTTACGAATCAAATTTATTGCGCTCTTGAAATCCGACAAACATCCGCTTGCACAAGTGTCGGAATAGTACATTTCTGTTGCAACCTTGCCTGCAAGACAAATCATCACTTGATTTTGCAACGATTCGTCATCCTTGCATTTGTGAATGAATCCGCCGATTCGGCTTCTGCCTTTTGAACGAATGGAAGCAAGTCCGACACTTTCCGAATTAAGCACCTCGCTGACAACAATATGCCCTGCCTCGTGAATGGCAGTTTTGCGGATTTCGTCTTTGTCCTTTTGCAAAAGTTCATCGGGTGATTTATATTGCAATCTAAGCACGGCATTTATCAAATCTTCCATTTCAATACTGTCCTTTTTGCAATACCCCGCACGAATTGCCGCCTCGTTCAAAAGTGTTTCAAGGTCGGAGCAAGAGTGATACGTCATCATTTTGCAAAGGTCGTTGAAATCGACATCATCGGAAAGTTTTTTGTTTTTCAGATAATACTCAATAATTTTGGAAGCGTCATCCTGCGTTGGTGGTTGAACAATTACAACTCTGTCAAATCTGCCCGTACGGACAAGAGAATCGGGAAGTTTATTTATGTCATTCGTTGTTGCTATAACAAAAACATCACTGCCCTTTACAAAATCAATTCCTGCCTGAACGGCAACATATTCCTGTGCATCACAATGCATATCATCATCGTTAGCAAACTTATCCATATCATCAAGAAAAATGATTGACGGTGCGTTTTGCTTTGCTTTTTCAAAGGTGGCAGTAATTTCATCAACGAATTTGTCACCGCCCTTATTGCTTCGCAAAGTGTATGATTTCAATCCGCATTCATCAATAAAGCATTTTGCAAGCAAAGTTTTGCCGAGTCCCGGCTCACCGTGAAGCAAAACGCCAACCGGCATTCTTGCGCCGAGTGCCTCATATCTTTCCTTGTTATGCACCATATCAACAATCTGCATAAGTTCGTTTTTAATCGAGTCATAACCTATTACATTATCAAATTTGTTCATAAAATTCTCCTGCCTTTCTTTTGTTTACAGCCTCATTATAAACAGACCTATGTGACTTTTTTTACACATAAAAAACACCACAGCATAATTACTGTGGTGTTAATTTATTTATTTAATTTCTAAACTCTTTCATATCATCAAGGCGGAGGAGAACAGGCTCGGTTTTGCCGTCTGCTGCGCCCATATCAATATCAATCCAAGTTCTTGTTTTGATTATTTTGTTGCGATATTGCTCGCCGTAATTCATTGTCGGAGTATGACCGAAAACGGTTATAATATCGTCAAAATATTCATCATCAAGCTCCGGCCAAGCCCAAATAAAAGCATCGGCAGGATAGTCGCTGTTTTTTTTACCCTTTTCAAATTCATCAATGCCACTGTGACAAAGAAAATAATCCTTTCCGCCTGCCGTAACAGCTTCATACAGTGGGCAGTCACGCAGATAATCGAGAATATCTGCAACCGTTTCGGGTGATTCTTTGTTAAGTTTTGCAAGTGATTTCAGCGTGACATCACCGCCGTTGAGCTGATAATTTGATAGAATTTCTATTTTTTCGCTGTCAAAATCAGCAATGCTGTCGTCAGTGATTTCATCAAACAAAAACTCGCAAGAAAGCAACATTGCCTCATGATTTCCGAGAATAAGCTGAACATTAGGTTGAGAAAGCAGCCACCGCAAAATCCCAACACCGCCGTCACCGTTTCGGTCAATCACATCACCGAGTATGTAAAGAAAATCATCTTCTCCAAAGTTTGCTTTTTCAAGCAACATTTTCAATTTTTCTATCGGATAACCGTGTAGGTCAGATATAACATAGGTCATATTTCTTCCTCATAAATTTTCAAGCATATTGCAAAAAGATAGATACAATTCGTTTAGTCCAATATAATTTTTAATATCATCTATACTGATGTATTCTTTTTTATCATAGTTCCAAATCCAAATATTTTGATGTTCGATATTATAACCAATGCCAACTTTGTTTTTATTTGTTATCATATGTACTACAAACTCATACACGCCTTCAGAATTTTCATATATTCTTAATGTTGTTTTATCCTTTATAAATCGACATTGTCTTGGCTTTATAATAGTGAAATTTTTGGGACTAACACTTGTTATTTTGTCTTTTGAATAATATTTATATTTGGCAAAATAAATATTTTCTTTATATTGATTGATGATTTTTACAAACTTTTCTTTACCATCTTTCCCGTTCCAGTGCGAACAAGTAGGATGACATACAACTTCAATTGGAACAGATGTTTTTTTATCACAAGAGTTTATATAACATTCATAAGCTTTTTTAGAAAGAAAAACAACTGCTTTGGGATTAATCACTTTACATACACCTAAAAAGGTATTATATGCAATTTTAGCATCTTCTTCACTGTTGTTGATAGACTCATGTGCTTCTAAAGAGGGTCTTTGAAAATAATTCATAAATGCAAAAGCGTTAAATGCTTCACTGTCGCTAACATAATTTAAATCATATGCTTCCATAACACATCGGGCTGGATTTTTAAATATGCTATGAGCTTTTGTCCTTTTTAAGCTTAAAAAATTGTGAATAACTTTTCTTGTATTAAAATTATCTTTGTATGAAAAAATGTCTGGTGTCGGTTCGCTATACCAAAATTCTTTTAAATACTTTATTTCAAACTCTTGATTATTGTTGTCATTATATTCATAAAAATGACTTTCTCCAACTAATAAAATTCTTGATTTATTATAATGATAGCCAATAAAAGGCATCATTTCAGAATGATGTTTTTCGCTATAATGTTCAATTTTTGATAATTCATTATCAAATTCTTGACTTGATTCCCAAAAATTAATTATTGCCACTCAACTCGCCCCCTTATTTAATCTATCATATATAACATATCATTGAAAAGTAGTAATTTTCAAACATCATATAATTTTAATGCATTTATCATATCCTGCTTGCACATATCGACAAGCTCTTTCGGTTCGGTAATTTTGATTTGGCTTGCGTATTGTCTTGCCCAAAAACGCATATCGTTTTCGTTGACCTTAACGCTTGCAAGCACCATTTCGTCGCCTAAATCCTTAAAATCAACATTAGCCCTGAACGCATCAAGAACATCGGAAATCAAATAACTTGGCATTTCAAACTTTGCCCTGATTGACTTGCCGCCAAACATAAAAATATGCTCCTGCATATACTTTGCAACATCAAGACCGACAAGCCCCTCAACCTGATTTTTCGGTTTTCTCGGCGTTTCCAAAATCTCAATATTACTGATTCTGTCAATACGATAATGGGAAAGATTATCATACTTGTCGTAATTACAAATAAGATAATATTTACCGCCGTTTGCAACCATAGTGTACGGGTTGATTATGTATTCTCTGACATCGCCGTCCTCATTTTTCCTATGATGAAGTTTCTTGTCGGTGCCATATTCATTATACAAAAACTTAACCTGCAATCCCTTTGAAATTGCCTCATCAAGCACCTCAATGGTATAAAACAATTCCCTGTTCATCTCTCTGTCAACGCTTTCATATGACTGAATATTGGCAGTGCTGAATTTGAAATATTTATTTGATAAATCCTTTAATTTGCCAAGCATTTCCTTTTTGTTATTAGTCGGAATGCTCCTTGAAAACAGAACGGAATCCATAAGCAAACGAAGCTCAGAATCGGTAAATATATTATCGTAATAAAAGCCTGTAAGCACCTCGTTTTTCTCAATCTCACCTGTCAAGCGGTTCGGTGTCAATCGGATTTTCGTTGCGTATTCAATATTATATGAGCCATCATTGATTAAATCCTCAAGATTGGCCTTGACTGCCTTTCTGTCAACGGTCATATCATAATCGCTCTCAAGTCGCTTTTGAATTTCCCTTTGCGTCATAGGATGCTCGGCATCGGTGTTTCGCCTGAGTATATCGTAAATATACATATTCATCATTTTCTTTGGTCTTGCACCTAACATAATGTTCACCTCAAATTTATTCTATATCTTATGCTCACATTATGCAATAGACTATGCGACTTTTTTCGTGCATAAAATTCAATCACATTTCTAACTTATAACATTTTAATAGAACATCTGCACTGTTTTTCGTTCATCACGATCGTTATAATTATAAAAAGGTGTGGGCGATCGAGTGTTAGCTATTATTCATTTAAGAATTGCAAATCACTTTGAAGTATCATACTTAAATTAGTTTTATAACGGAGTGTCAAAAAATGATTTATTTAAAAGAATTTTCTTTTCCGTCACTGTCTCAAGAACTTGGCTTTTTACATCCCGGTGACAGCCTTCTCGTAGATTGGCGGCCTAAACTTCATACAGGTTCTTTTTATCCGTTCAATGTTCTTCCTAAAGTTAAACTCCAAGTAATAACATTTGAAAATATTACTGTTTTATATGGCGAAAACGGTAGCGGAAAAACCACGGCACTGAATATCATTGCAGAAAAACTACGGTTAAAACGTGACTCACTTTTTAATTCCGGACGTTTTCTTAATGACTACTTGGATATGTGCAAGTATAACGAGGAAGATTTTCGAGAATATGCACAGTTTTTCAATCATAACAGCAGAATTATAACAAGTGATGATGTTTTTAACCTTTCAATGAAAAAGCGGGAATTTAATAAGCAATTGTTCAGCAAATCGAAGGATGTAATCGAAGAATATTGTGAAATAAGACTAAGCAGTCCCAATCTAAAATCTTTAGAGGATTTTGATAGGTGGCACAAACGATATGAGGCGATAAAAGGCCAATCCAGCTTTTTGAAAAAAAGATTAGAGCGTGAGGAAGAAGAAAACTCTAACGGAGAAGCAGCGATACAGTATTTCATAAATCAAATGGAAAGCGAAGGGCTTTATTTGCTGGATGAACCGGAAAACAGCCTATCTGTTGAAAACCAGATGAAACTTGCAGACTATATTCATTCCTCTGCTCGATTTTTCAATTGCCAGTTTGTCATTGCAACGCATTCGCCGATTTTTTTATCTATACCACATGCAAAAATCTACAATCTTGATGATGACTCAAAGGTTGTTGATTCCTGGACCAAGCTGAAGAGCGTTCGTTTGATGTTTGATTTATTTATGAAACATAAAGAAGAATTTGAGTAAGAACGATTTATCGTATCATTTACATGTACAATGAAGCAAAATAAAAATGAAATATTCAGGATGACTTAGAAAACAAAGGGGGGGGGTGTGTATAATGAAAATTTGGCTGGACGATATAAAACCTGCTCCAAACGGTTATATTCATTGTCACAGCGTTAATGAAGCAATTGAATTGATTAAAAACGCAAAAGAACCGATTGAACAACTTGACTTAGATCATGATTTAGGCGACTATGCTTTTGACGGCGGTGACGGAATTAAATTGCTTGACTATCTTGCAGAAACCAAGCAATATTATCCTGTCAAATTACACACAATGAATCCGGTCGGCAGAGAAAATATGCAACGACTTATTAATAGATATTGGAAATAAATTAATCATTAAAGATAAAAGAGGTTTGCCCTTCAATCGGAGCAAATCTCTTTTTATATTTGCCTTGATTTAATCTTCCTAACTGATACAGTTAAGTAAACCAGCATTTTCGGTAATTTCTTTACTGTTTACCGTTACAATTGTTTTATTTTTTTACGAATGTGATGCCATAGAACTACCCGACCGATAAATATACATAACTATTCGTTTTCTTGCGCATAATAAACAGGAATATTGTTTTCTTTTGCGTATTTTTCCGCCGCAGAGCCCTTGTGACAATATATTGTCAGTTTATCGCAATTCGTAAAAATCTCACTATCAAATTCTGTCACACTATTCGGAATATAGATTCTTTCCAAATTTTCACATCCAAAGAAGGTATTTTTTTCAATCTTAGCTACACGGTTTGAAATATTTATTTCTCTTAGCTTTTTGCAACCATAAAAAACCCATCTTCCCATTTCTTTTATACTATTCGGAATTGATATTTTTTCTATGTTTTCACAACACTGAAAAGCAAAGTGACATATTCCGGTTACACTCTGCGGAACACAATAAGATGTTGTTTGATGATTTCTCGGAAATCGCACAAGTAGTTTTTTATCTTTATCAAACAACACACCGTCTAAAGAAGAATATACCTCATTACCCTCTGATACTTCAATTGATTCTAAAAGCAGACAGTCGTAAAAATCGGGCAACCAATCTATGGAGTTTGGTACAATCAACTTTCTCAGGCTCGGGCAGTAACTAAATACGCCACCATCAATCTCCCGAATATCCTCCGGAATCCTGAACACACCGTTTTCCAAATCCTCATCATAAACTGCGGTTAAAACTTTTTCAACTTCCATTATTTTCTTCCTTTCTTCAATTCTTATTTATATGATAGTAAAAGCAATGCACAAAAATAAGTACATATTTTGCTATTCAAATTCCCAACTGATACAGTTAAGCAGACCGCCGTATTCGGCAATTTCATTTATATTAACCGGAATAATTGTTTTATCAAAAATGTTTTTTGCCAGTTTTATAGCCTCGTTATCCGTATCAACGCCGAACACCGGCAGGAATATAGATTTCTCCGTTGCTAAATAATTAAGATAACAACCGACAGCGCTGTCACCCTTTGAGTAAAAATACGGAAAATCAATAACATTAAATCCGTAATTTTGCAAAGACTTTTTAACTTTCGTTTCAAATCCAAATGGCGACAGCGGAGCATTTGTTACTACCGTATTTTCATCAACAAAACGCACCATACCGTCGGCATGTCCTGTCATATCGCTTTTGAGTGAGGGAATTATAAGTACGCTTGCTTCGAGCAATTTTTCAAGTTTGGCTGTGAGTTCTGCTTCACTTATGCCGTGATTTTCCGAAAAAGCTCTGTCGCTTATGATAACTTTTTCTTTGGACGGAGAAAAGACCACATTCCCACCGTCTAAATTTATATCTGTATAAACAAGGTTATCGACCTTAAAGTTCGGTGCAATATCGGTTTTAAAATCAGTCCTTAATTGCGGATCGTCTGCAAGATAACTCGGCTCGTACCGAAAGGATACATATTTGCCCGACTTTGTTTTCACCGGCATATAATCCCTTGCCCAAATATCATTTGTATTATTTAATAATTTATATTTTATATTAAATGAATTGAGTGCGGCGAACATTCTGTCCGCCGCAGGTTTGTGTTTTTGTAAGTTTAGTTGAGATGAAAAATAGAGCATTATAACTCCTTGTCATCTAAAACAAATCGAAGCAAACTCTTTTTATCAGAATCGCAGATATCCTTTGCTTTATCCAGTCCAATTCTTGTTTTTTTCTTTATTTTGCCTTCCGTGACAAATCCATCATCTTCAAGCCAAATTTCATCTGATTTAAGAATAGATACTTGATTTAGTTTTTCATAATCAATATATAATGCTTCGCCTAACAATCTTATCTTTTTATATATTTCTTCAGTTTTAATATTGATAACACCACGAATTAAAACACTTTCTGCTTCTCCTTTTTTGCCTGCTACTATATCAAAACTACTTCCTGAATAGTTGCCATTTCTGTAATGCACATAAATTGTTCCACATTCCATTCTTTGTGTTATTGCGGCGTTACCCGTTTTATATTTGTTAGCGTGAGTGGCACTATCTTTATCACCATAAGCCTCTGTTTCTAAAATTCTAAAGCGCAATATTTTTTCGTTGCTAAGTTTGCGACAAAGAATTTTACCTATCAGCCAAGGTGCTAATTTTTCTGCCGATATTTCAAAATTTTTTGAATCTTTTTCTGTGAAACGCATTTTAATATCTCCTTTTAATTCAATCCCAAATTTTCAATAAAACAACCGGTCCGGCATCGTTGATTTTTTCTTCGCCGACGGTAATTGAATATAGATACACAAGGATTATTTTTAGGTTGAAGCTAATCAAATTCGCCTCAAGTCCATTATATTGAATATGTTTCGATTATACAATAAACTGTGTGATATTTTTCTCCCATAATGAAAGCATGCTAAACTTCATCTTGTTTACTGTGCGCTTTTCCGTACATGCTTTGCGTTACGATTTTTATACTAAGTCCATTGAAATTCGGCGCAAAGGTCCGCACAACAGGAGAACACTATGAAATGTGAACAAGAAATGTATATTCGTAACGGCTATATTATTCAAGAAAAAAAGCAACAAATCCCACGCACGCAAATTGAGCAAGTGCTAACGCCGCATTTACAGGAGCAAAGCACCGATGCAAAGCTCACAAATGACACCGTGATTCTTACCCGACACGTGGTCGTGTGTCCTTTTTGCGGCAAGGAAACACCGGCATACACCCAAAAAGAAAATTCCACATTCCGCATACGCACACCGCAAGAATTATTAACATGGGCATCCACGCAAATCTCTTGGTTTGAAGAAAAAAAGCCTGTATTGCATTTTAATACGCCTATATCTGCAACAAAAGTCTTGCGATGCGCCCATTGCAAAACAGAAATCCGACCCAATCAGGATGCTGCACGAGCCATTCTTTCCGTCCGGCGCAAAACCGTTCGATTGGCGGTGCAGTTGAGCATGAAAGAACTACTGTCTATTTCGTGGCTGCCAAAAGAGCTTTCTTTACAATCTCCGAAAATATATGAAGTTCTTACATTTAATTTTAAAAATGGACATAGTTTTATGTCCCTTGAGAACGCCAATGGCGACCGATACGCCATAAGGGATGTTTCCAATCGAGATTTAGAAGCGGACCAAATGGATTCCTTGTATCGATTTTTTCAAGCAAGCAAGGCTGTGCATATAGAGTTGCAAAGGCAGTTTGCTGCTATGTGGCCGACGCCGCTACCATTTCAAAATCAACAATTCACTTTAAACGCCTGCGTTTTAATGACGCGATTTATTGGATACGATGCAGCATTTTTTAATGCGTTGCCTTATACAAATAGAGATACCGCTTATTTGGCAGAAAGCCTAAACGGCAGAATGCGAAGAATGCACCATATTCGATTGATTCCGGCCCTGCTTAAAGCGTCTGCTTTTCCTTTAACCAAATGTATTCGAAAAGCCCTGTATACCATGCCGGCGTTGCTGATTTATCAAAAAGAATTGGATACGGTTTGGCAACTGATTAACAATATAGACCACTTTCAGAAGTTTTTGCAATCCCCTCACAGATTCTCCACACTTCTTTTTTTGTACAAGCACCCGTGTATTTCTTCATTTTATGAAGACCTAAAAGCTATTCGCGGCACAAGCTACCTGTACCGCTTACTAATAAAGCATACAGACAACATAAACCGGTACGGAATACAGTATTTATCTCTCAACGCACGAGAACGCAAAGAAGAAAGAAAAAAGTGGAAGCGCTTAAACCTGTCAGCAGATACAACCTTCCCACCTATAGATCCGGATTTAGGAGAATGGATATCCGTTCCCGTATTACAACCGGATATACAAAGTCTTGCCATAGTTCCGCAGGACAGTATCACAGAAGGTTATGCATTTGTGCGCCTAAAAAACACCAGAGAATACACACAAGCAGGAGAAAAATTGCATAATTGTCTGCGCAGCTATATGCCTGAGTTGGTGTATGTGATAAAAAAAGACGAGTGCTATATAGGCGCTGTAGAAGTAAGAGGGCAAAGGGTGGTACAGGCAAGATTAAAGCGCAACCAAGAGCTTAGTTGCAACATACCGGCAGAAGGTGCATTTCTAACCTGGGCAAAAAATAACGATTTGCTATATGAATAACCGCCCACACCGGCATTTTTTATGTAAAAAAGTCTTTTGATTTCATCCAATACTCGCCGCAGCAATCCTTGAACATTTCGAAAAACGCGGCATAGACATCTTTCGTGATTATCGCTATTATCCCAATCAACTTGTATTCAACAAAATCTATGAAGCACTGCAAAAACAAAATCGCCCCTGTATCTGAATTCAACAGATACAGGGGCATTTCTATTAGAATGAAAAAAGCAAACCAACCTCACTTTCCTTTTTGCTAAATGCATCTTTTGTCAATTTATAGCACAGCATATTTTCGATTACCAAAATACACTTTGCTTTATATTATCATATTTTTCTATGATAGCTAAAACGATGTCCGTTTTTTATCTTGCAAAAAAGTTTCTATAATTTTTCTAAAAACACATCAACAAAACTTGATTTTTTCTCCGTATTATAGAGGGGGTATTTTTTTATAGCAAAATCAAATGTAAACAAGGTGTAAAGAATTTTGCAAAACACCCGAACAAAATGGGAATTTTTCTCCGTATAGTAGAGGGAGTTTTTTCTGAATGGTGTTTTTCTTTTTGGTTTTCACTCAGCAAAATATTCTCTCGAATAATTTTAAAGGAGGTTTTCGTATGCGTAAAAATTGCAGCGGTCAATTTTTTCTTTTGCCGAACAGAATTTTTGATGAACAGTTATCGCCAAATGAATTTATTGTTTATTCTTTTCTCGTTCGAGCAAAGGACTCGGCGGGGCAAAGTTTTTGGTCGGTGCCGATGATTGCGAAAAGCTGTTCGATGTGTGCATCTACTTGCAGAAAAGTTTTGCATTCGCTTGAAAGCGGTGGTTACATAACTATCTCGAAGCGGTTTATCGGCGGCGAGCAAAAGAGCAATCTATACACGGTCAACAAGTTTTAATGCACCGTGCTTTAGGGTTTATCGACAAAGAATATGAAAGGCTTTGATTTTGAAAATTTATGATTTTTAAAACGAAAATCTGCGGCTTTTAAGTGGATTTTGGAGCAAATTTCAAGCCGTCGATTTTAAAGCAGGATAAAGGGGTATGATTTTCGGGCGTTGAAATGCCCGAAAACGCCGTCCGGCAAAGCCTGTCGGCTTTTCAAATCGTAATACTTTTGCGTATGATTTCAAATTCGTATGCAGTTGAGGGTGTTTTTCGCAGAAAATCAAGGCTTTTGCGTATTCACTTGGGTACTACCGTATGATAAACCTATTTATGAAAAATCAGGCAACGCTGTAAGCAAAAATTGACGGGTTCTCTCTTAAACAGAGTAACTCATCGGAATAAAACTAAAAACGGCTTACAGGCGATTTGTGCAAGCCTGTGAGCAAAGAAACGGAGGTGATAAAGTGTATAAAAACTTTGATGAAATGCCCGTAATGCTTTCAGTCAATCAAGCGGCAGAGGTGCTTGGCATATCGAATGTCAGCTTGTATAAGCTGATTGAAAAAGATAAATCGTTCCCCGTTGTTCAGTTAGGCAGAAGAAAATCAATTCCAAAAGAACAACTAAAGGAATGGATTGATGAAAAATCTAAAAGATAATTATCTGGCTATTGAAAAAGGATTGTGGTAATGTTTGAGTTGCCAAAAGCAGAAAGGAGGCTAAAGAATGGCAAGAAGAACAAAAGGTGAAGGAACACTTCGCAAAAGAAAAGACGGAAGATGGGAAGGTTGGTTTAACATCGGTAAAGACGAAAACGGCAAGACAAAACGAAAAAGTGTTACCGCAAAAACCAAATCAGAATGTCAGGAAAAGCTAAGCAAAGCCAAAGAAGAATATCTGAAAGAACAGTCTGTGTTATCTTCTCATACTTACTTAACCGATTCCGATCCAACGCTTAATGAATGGTATGAAATATGGATAAATACATTTTGCAGAAATGTGATCAAGGACTATACCGTAAACGGTTACGAGCAAAGGTTCAAAACCAATATCTTACCTGCGTTGGGTGATATGAAATTAAGCGAGCTGTCCACCGTAAACTGTCAGCAGTTCTTGATAGGATTATTCAGTGACGGCAGGCAACGAGGCAGAGAGAAACACGGTAACGGATTGGCATATTACTCGGTAAAAGGGATAGAGAGAACACTCAGTTCTTGCCTACAAAAAGCAGTGGATGAAGATTTAATTCCAAAGAATCCCATATCAAAAGTGAAGTTGCCGAACTGCACAAAGCCTGAAATGAAAACGCTGAAGAAAGAAGAATTGACCGCATTTCTTGAAGAAACCAAGCGTTCGGGTTGCTATGAATTTTACTATCTTGAACTGACAACAGGTATGAGATTAGGTGAAATCTGTGCTTTGGAATGGAATGATTTAAGCTTTGAAAACAAAACGATAACAGTAAACAAGGCGGTGCAAAAAATCAAAGGCGAGATAAAAATCAACACACCGAAAACAAAAAGTTCAATCAGAACGATAAGATTATGCGATGAGTGCATTCGGTTATTAAGCGAGTTAAAAGCAAATCAAATACCGAAATCAAAGTACATATTTCCGTCATCTGTCACAGGAGAGATACGAGATACCTCAGCAGTCACAAGAAGATTACACAGAATACAAGACAGGGCAGGCGTGCCGAGAATACGCTTCCACGATTTACGGCACAGCTTCGCAACCTTATCCCTTGAACAAGGAATGGACATTAAAACAGTATCGCACATGTTAGGTCATACGGACGCAGGCTTTACAATGAACACCTATATGCATGTGACGGATTCCATGCAAGAAAATGTTGCAAACACAATGGGAAATTTACTCGGCGGAAATGTAGCAAATTCATAAATGGTCAATAGATGGTCTTGGGCGAAAAATCGAATAAACGAACAAAATCTCACTCCGTAAAAAAGAGTGAGATTTTTTGTTGCGAATTGAATTTTGAAATTCTTTTCTGAAAAAGAGAAAACCTGCGAAAACGCCGTGTTTACGCAGGTTTTGGAGCTGATAGTCGGACTCGAACCGACGGCCTGCGCATTACGAATGCGCTGCTCTACCAACTGAGCCATATCAGCATCTATTCAATTTTTCACTTGCTTTGAGCCTAAATCTGAGAACAACCTTCCGTTTACGAATGAGCTGCTCTACCAACTGAGCCATATCAGCATTTATTCAATTTTCACTTGCTTTGAGCCGAGGAGCGGCGAACGCTGTTTGCAAACGAACTCTATCGGCATCGGGTTATATTTTACTAAAAAGTGATGAAAAAATCAAGTGTAATATTAAAGAAGTTTGAGCAAAGTTTCAAAAACGAAGTTCATTGACCGGGTGCGAACATTATTTCTGCCGATATTGCCAAAATATTTTGTATATGAAACGGTGTTGCCGTTGACGCAAAATCCAAAGCAGACCATACCGACCGGCTTTGTGTCCGTGCCGCCGGTTGGACCTGCAATGCCGCTGACGCCGACGCCTATCTCGCAATCGGCTGTTTTGCAAACGCCGCATGCCATTTCGCGCGCCACCTGCTCGGAAACAACGCCGTGAGTATTGATTGTATTTTCATCTACGCCGAGGAGTTTGATTTTTGCCTCATTTGCATAGGTGACAAACGACATATCGAGCACCCTTGATGCATTTGCGACATCGACAAGTGCGGCACAGCACATACCGCCTGTGCACGATTCGGCAAAGGCAATATGATAATTATTTTCTATCAGTTTTTCGACCGTCTTTTCCTGAAGAGTCATAACAAACCTCGTGAATTAAAAATTATTTAATACCGTTTTGAATTTCTGCGGCAGTGAGAGTATTGCGCATAAGCATTGCAATAGTCATAGGTCCGACACCGCCGGGAACAGGAGTGATAAATGAACACTTGTCCTTGACATTTTCAAAATCGACATCGCCGCAGAGTTTGTCGTTTTCGTCCCTGTCCATACCGACATCAATTACAACGGCGCCATCCTTAATCATATCGGCGGTTACAAACTTTGCCTTGCCGATTGCGGCAACAAGAATATCGGCTGTTTTGGTGACATCAGCCAAATTTTTTGTTTTTGAATGAGTGATTTCGACTGTTGCGTTTTCGTGAAGAAGAAGCATTGACATAGGCTTGCCGACAATATTGCTTCTGCCCATAACAACAGCTTTTTTGCCGCTGATTTCAACACCTGTTGAGTGAATAAGCTCCATAACGCCTGCCGGTGTGCAGGGGAGAAAATTATAATCGCCTATCATAATTGCGCCGACATTAACCGGATGAAACGCGTCAACATCCTTAATTGGGTCAATACGGTTAATAACCTCTTTATCGTCGAGATGCTCGGGGAGCGGAAGTTGGCACAAAATGCCGTTGATTTTAGGGTCATTATTAAGTTTTTCGACCAAAGAATTAAGCTCCTGCTGGGTTGTTGCGGCAGGCAAAGCATATTTCACGCTGTAAAAGCCGCATTCCTCACAGGCACGCTCTTTATTGCGGACATAAACCTGCGATGCGGAATCGTCGCCGACAATAATAACCGCAAGACCGGGAGTAATGCCCTGAGCTTTAAGCTCCTCGCATCTTTGCTTAACCTGCTCCTTAACTGCCTTTGAAACAGCTTTTCCATCAATTATTTGCATTATTTATTTCCTCGTTTTCATCAATATCTTTTTCGTTATCTTTGTCATCGGTATTATCGTATTTTGCATTCTCCGACGGATTTTTTAAATCTGTCGATGACTGCTCAACCGCCGCAACGGCAAGTCTTGCAGGTAGTTTATCTGTCAAATATTTGCGCATCAAAATTGCAAAAGCAACGATTGCGACAAAAACGATTACTGCCGACAAAAGCTGTGAAACTCTGATTGAAGTGTTGCCGATATAAAGTGAATCGGTGCGCAAGCCCTCAACAATCATACGCTCGAAACCGTAAAGTATTCCGTAGAGAATGAAAACCTCGCCCTTAAACTTTCTTGCCTTTGTTACGACAAGGTGGAGAATGACAAAACTCAAAAGGCACCAAACACTCTCGTAAAGAAATGTCGGGTGAACGGGGGCATTGGGGTCAACCGTGACGCCTTTTGAAGCAAGCAAATCTGCGCTTGCGGCAAGCGTATCGCGGATTTTCGGCGACCACATACGAAACAGTGCCGTATGAGTATTTGTGCCGAACGCCTCCTGATTGAAGAAGTTGCCCCATCTGCCGATGCCCTGCCCTATGAGCAAGCCGAGCGAGCCTAAATCAAGGAGATTGAAAAAGTCGATTTTTCCGATTTTACAGCCGATTGCGGCACCGATAAGCGCGCCGATAATTCCGCCGTAAATCGCTATTCCTCCGTTCCAAATGGCGGGAATTTCGCTTAAATGCTGTGAATAATAATCCCATTCAAAAGCAACATAGTAAACCCTTGCGCAAATTATGCCGAGTATTGTGCCCCAAATGAGGACATCGGTCATACCGTCAAGGCTCATTTTCCATTTATACGCCATTCTGCCGCCGTATAGCACTGCAAGTGCAAAGCCGAAGGCGATAATTATGCCGTACCAATGGATTTGGTAATTGCCGATTGAAAAAGCGACCGACGGCAAATCAAAAGATATGCCCAAGCCGTCAAACTGAACATGAGTAGCATCCATAAAACTATCCTCGATTAATCTTTATTTTTTACGACCGACAAAGCGCTGTATTGCTCAAACATCATATTTGAAAGGCGCTTTTCAAGGTCGGACACGGTGACATTTTTATAAATATCCATTGCGTCAAACATATTCCATCCGTTGAAATCGCAGGTAATCATTGAGTTTGCAACACTGTCAATATCGTTATACATCATAATTTCCTTGCCGTACATTGAGCGGCGAACACTCTCGAAAAGTTCACAGTCGATGCCGTCTTTTTTAACGCGTGCAATTTCTGCCTTAAGCGCATCGGCAACAGCCTGCGGATTTTCGCTTTCGCCCTCAAACAAAACAGTTTCATAGCCGTAGCCGATGAAATATTCGTTTGAGAATGACGAATTGATAAGCCCCTTTTGGAATAAATCCTGATAAAGCGGCGAGGTTTTGCCGCTGATAATATCAAGCAAAATCGAAGTTTCGATATATTCCTTATATGTCGGGAGCGGTTTTTCGCAAGCCTCCTTATATCCGAACGAGAACTGCGGGACGCTCATTGCAAGATGATATTCGTCATAATTCTTGACGATATCGCGAGGCTCGTCCTCAAACGATTTTTCGATTGAGAGCGGCGAGGCAGGCTTTAAATACTCATCGCAAACGGAAAGCACATCGTCCTTTGTGACATTGCCGACAACGACAAGAGCCATATTGTGCAAATTATAAAATGTGTTGTAGCAATCGTAAAGAAGCTTGTCTGTGATTTGTGCGATTGAATCGACGGTGCCTGCAATATCAATGCGGACAGGGTGATTTTTATAAAGGCAACGCAAAAGATTGAAAGTACTCATCCATCCGGGAACATCATAATACATTGTAATTTCCTGACCGATAATTCCCTGCTCCTTTTGCACGGTTTGCGGTGTAAAATAAGGATTTTGAACAAAATCGAGAAGAATTTTTAAATTCTCTTTAAAATTACTGCTGCATTGGAAAAGATAGCAGGTTTTGTCAAACGAGGTGTAGGCATTTGCGCTGGCGCCTGTTTTTGCATATCTTTCAAAAGCGTCCAAATCCTCACTTTCAAAAAGTTTGTGCTCGAGAAAATGAGCGATACCCTCCGGCACCTCTGTCCATTTATCGCTGTCGGAACGCTTAAAGCGAGTGTCGATAGAGCCGTATTTTGTGCCGAAAACGGCGTAAGCCGACGAATAATTCTCCTTCGGGAGAACATAAACGGTGAGTCCGCTCGGGTGATTGATTTTATAATACTTTTCGTTTAAAATATCGGATTTGATTTCGTTGATATTCATAATTATTCGCCCTCCTTATTTCCGACAAGCTTGTAGATAGTGTCGAGTGTGAGCAGGTCGGCGCAATCCTGCACCTGTTGCTTTGTGACTGCGGAAATATTGCTTGCCGAGTCGGCAGGCGAAATAATTTCGTCATCGGCGATTTGTGTGAGATACCAACTTGAAAGAGTGAGCGAATCGTCATAAACAGCGTTTAAAGCATCTGCCAAGGCGATTTTTGACGAAGCAAAGGCATCGTCAAAGCTTCCGTTTTTAATATAGGAGAGTTGATTCAAAATTTCCTCGACAGCCTTGTCCATATTCTCCTCCTCACAACCGCACTGAATAATTACACTGCTTTTTCTGCGGTCGTATTTAGCGGAGCAATAATAGCAAAGCGAAAGCTTTTCACGGACATTGAGGAACAATTTTGAATAAGGTCCGCCGCCGAAAACATCGCTGAACGCAAGCATTTCGGGAACAGGCTTGAAGTCGCTTTGAAGATTGACACGAAAGCCCAAAACAAGTTTGCCCTGCTTGACATCAATACGCTCCTCTACGGTATTCACGCTATCTGCCGTCGGAACGAAAACAGCCTTTTGCGGAGCAATATAATCTCTGCTCAAAGTTGAGAAATATTGTTTAGCCGAATCGGCGATGGCATTCACATCAGCATTGCCTACAACGGTAATTTGAATTTTTGCGTTTGTTTTGAAATACTCGAGCGCAGACTTCAAATCATCTGCAGTAACTGCTTTTACGGCGTCAACACTGCCATAGCGGTTAACGGCGTACGGCTCGCCGTCGAACATAATTTGCTCAAGGCGACGGAGTGAATAAATGCGCTTTTCGTTTTCCTCGCTTTCGATTTTCTCTGCGAGGAGGCGTTTTTCCCTGTCAATATCCTGCGGATAGAAAAGTCCGTTTTCGTCAACATTGGCATCAAACACCATAGACATAAGAAGATTGAAAGCGTCAACACTGATTTTATCGTTTTCAAACGAAAATCTGTCATCAAGCGAAGAGGCATTGAGAGTAAGCAATTGATTTTCGCCGAGCTTTGCAACGGAGCATGTAACGCTTGCGCCGTAAAGCATTGCAAGTTTTTTGTTGAACTCCGAAAGTGTCGGGTATTTTTTTGTGGTGCGAGCCAAAAGGTTTGCGCAAAGTGCATTGCGCGATGCAGTTTTGGCTGACAACGGGGTGCAAAAGCTGATTGATATTTCATTTGTTTTAAATCTGTTTGCGGGAGCGCTGACGATTTGCACGCCGGAAGCAACGCAAATTGTTTCAAAATCTTTCATTTTATCACCGTTTCGTTATATTATAATTACAATAAAATAATATAACATATTATTGCTCAAATTTCCATAATTAATTACAATAAAATGTAAAGCAACGCCAAAATGAGCATATTGTCAGCCTTTTCGCGTGATAAAATCAATATAAGAGCAAGAATAAGCGAACTGTCGCCCGAAGTATTTGAGCCGCCCAAACCGAAGGACTCAAAAAGCCCCGACAGACCGAATGGAGTGCCGTTTCCGCCCGAATCGGAGGAATTTTGCGGTTTTGAACGTTGCGGCGCATCGCTGTTTTTCTGCGGCGGCTCTGTGGAAGAGGTATTTTGATTGTCGGGGACGAATGCCCTTGCTCTGCTTTGCATTTCGCGGACGCGCCTTTTTGCCTCGTTAATATCGGCAGCGGAGAAATCAGCCATTAAAACAAATCCTTTAAATACGGCAACATATCAAACAGTTTTAAAATGCGAATCGCCTGATCCGCCTTTTGACGCGACTGCTCCGACAAATGGGGCTTGAGTGCATTTATCAAATCGGCGTTTTTCGACGATGTTTTATTCATTCTGTCAAAAATTGATTTTGCTTTCATAATCATTGCAAAATCGTCGGAATTGAAATTAAGCCCATTAATTTGCGGCGGCAGTGACTGCCGGTCCTGCGGTGCGGATTGCGGCGTTGATTGCGGCGGCTTTTGCTGTTGAGCTGAGGACTGCGTGTCGGATTGGTTGAGAATTGAGCCGGCAACGCCTTTGAGCATTTCAATATCATCGTTTGAAAGTGACGACAGAATATCGTTGATATTTACATTATCCATTTAGGCTCACCTTATTTATTCATCAGTTTATTAAGCAAATCCTTTGCTTGAGGAGTGGAAAGAATTTTTTGAGTTTCCTCCTTATTTGCGAGGATTTTTTTGATTTTGTCGCTTGCGTCCTTTGGCAGTGCTCGGCTGATATACTGCTCGGCATTGCCGGACTGCGCCGCCGCCTTAAGTTCATCAATATTTATGTTTGAATTTTTGAGTGCGTTATTTATATTTTTATCATTAATATTTTTCATTGAACAATGCTGCCTTTCATAGTATAATTATATTAATTAATATGAAAGAAAGCGGGGCAATATGAATGAGAATAGTTGTAACATCCGACTCACACAGAAACACGCGCAATTTGTATGAAATAATCGAAAAGCACAAGGAGTCAACCGATTTATTTATCAACCTCGGCGACGGCGAGGACGATGTTGACAGCGCACTTTTGCTTTATCCGACAATCAAACTTGAGCGTGTGTGCGGAAACTGCGACTGGGGCTCTGCATTGCCGATTGAAAAAGAAATTTCTGCACAGGGCAAAAAAATATTTTTCACCCACGGTCACCCATACTATGTAAAACACGGATACGAGCGCATTGAAGAGGAGGCAAAAAATCGCGGCGCAGATATTTGCCTTTTCGGTCACACGCATATCCCATACACAGAATACAAAGACGGAATTTATTTTATGAATCCGGGTGCAGTATTTAATGGCTCATATGGAATAATTGACATAACCGACAGCGGAATTATGACATATAATCTCAAAATTTGACAAATTACACAAATAGCTATTTTGACACTTGTATAAATAAATAAACTATGATATAATGCGCTTATCAAAGGGGTGACACATATGGCAGAATCATTATCCTGCTCTCAAAAAACAAAGATGAAAATGGGCAACGCACTTAAAAGGTTAATGAAAAACACAACCTTTGAAAAAATCACGGTGTCCGACATAACGAATGAATGCAACATACACAGACAGACATTTTATTATCATTTTCAGGACAGATACGAACTGCTTGACTGGTTGATTTACAACGAACTTATCCTTCCGCTTGTAACGGATTTTAACCTTGATAATATGTGTGACAAACTCTACGGTATGTTTGAGCAAATCGCAAGCGACAAAAAGTTTTATCAAAACGCGTTAAAACTGAGCAGTGACGATTTGACAAGATATATTAACAGAATCGCAAACGAGCAAATCACAAAGCTTGTTAAAAGCCTTGCGGTGCAAAACGGTTTGACGGCGGCGACAGAAAAAGATGATATTGTTATTGCCGAATTTATAGGATACGGCATATGCGGCGTTGTAATCAGCTGGATTCAAAAAGGTATGAAAGAATCGCCCAAGGAGATGACGGAGCGCCTGCATTCACTCATTGTATCGTGCAAACAGCTTGCAATTAAAAGAAATTAACGAAACAAAAAATAACAAAAAAAGAAACTCTCGGTTAATCTTGAGTTTCTTTTTTCTTATCCCTGAAGCATTTGCCATAGTATTTTTTTAACAGCCGCTGTGTTTGGCGCGGGCAAAGCCCGATTTGGCGAGAAAGCGACGAGAGCGTGAGATTTTCATCATACAAAAAAGCCTGCTCGATTATCGCAAAGCGGCGGTCATTCAGGTTTTCGTTGTCGGTGAGGGTCGAAAACGAGTGCGGCAACAAAAGGCGCGCTGAATCTGTCAAAATTTTTGCGGCAAGCCCTGCGACGGCACTTTGATAATCGGGCTTTCTTTCTCTGTATTCTTTAAGCAATACACTTGCATAAAAACTGTCAACACCGCGATGGAAAGAAAATGTATTTTCCAAAAAAACAGCGGAAACGGCGTTCGCCCGTTTTGTATCACGAGCCTGAACGAGGAAAAAAACATCCTCAACAGGGTCATCGACGCAGGCGGATTGGGCGTGGCAATAATTCGGGCCGGTAATGAAAAAATCGCCGCGTTTGAGATGATAAACACGGTCGTCCGTTTCAAGCTCTCCCCTGCCGTTTGTTATAAAATGAAGTTCGTAGCAATTAAGAGCGTGGGCGTGGCGCGGAATACTTTTGCCGAGGACACCTCCGCCGATATCGGTAACCAAAAATGCAACATTGTTCCAAGTAAATTCAATCATATAATCACCGAACTCATTATACACAAATGCGACATTTTTGTAAATATAATGTCGCATTTTTCTTATTTATATATGATATAATCAAGATGAGGTGACAATATGAAAAAATACATAAAAAGGGGGCTGTGCATTTTGCTTAGCCTGACATTTGCGGCGACGCTGGCATCGTGTGCAGCGAAGCCCGAGGAAAGCGAAATCAAGTCTCTTTTCACAAACACGGAAAAGGTATCGTTCAGCGAGAACTACACGGAGCTGAAAAATGGCAAAAAAAACAAAGCGAAAAGTTGGCGTCAAGGAATGGTGTCGGGCAACGGAATGCAGGGCTATGTTACAAGCGGTGCGCCGTACAGCGACACATTCATTTTTCAAAATATGCATTTTATTTTGCCAAACAAAAATGCGCGCACCTGCCCCGTTACATCAAACGAGCTTGAAACCGTTAAGCAACAAATTGTTAAAGGCGAAAACATAACCGACAATGCAAGCTATGACGATGTTTACAGCTATCATCCGGGCGGTCAGCTGAGGCTGTCGTTTGACAAGAGCCGTGCCGAAAAATATTTGAGATACACGGATTACGAAACATCGCAAACAGGCGTACATTTTAAGGACAAAAACGGAGTGTGGGACAGAGTATCCTTTACCTCGATGGCAGACAAAGCGGTTATAACCAAGCTGTCAAAATCAAGTGAAGGGGCAAAACTGAATTTGACGCTTTCGTTTGACGATATTTCAACGCTTGCAAACTTCGGCGACGGCTGTGAAACCGATTTAAAATACAAAAAGCTGACAGCGGCTGACGGCTCATACCTTGCACTTGTTGCACATTATCCGAACTACGAAAACAGCGAGCTTAAAGGCGGCGGTTACGCAACGGTGACATATGTTGTCACAAGCGGCGGCAAAAAAGAAAGAGTATCGCTTGACAAAAACACAGACGAAGAGCAATTCAGCGGCGACAACCAAGGTGTAAAAATCACCGATGCCGATAATGTTTATCTTTTGACAGTCAGCGAGCGGACATATGATATGGGCAAATATTCCGATTTTGAAAAGCAATCGGATTTTGCGCTTGTTGACGAATGCGTTGCAACGCTTAAATCAATTGCTGAAAAATACGGCAACGACAAATTCGACTATGACACGGCGCTCAAAAATCATTTGGCAATATATCAGCCGCAATTTGACGCTGTTGAACTTAAACTCGGTGACGACAGCTTTGACTCCAATGAAAAGCTGTTAAAGGCGCAAAAACGCAAAAAAGAAATCAACTCCGACATTGCGCAAAGGACATATTATGCAGGAAGATACGCATATCTTTGCTGCAGCGGATATTCGACAAGCAGACTGTACGGAATGTGGACAGGCGAATGGAACACCGGCTGGGGCAGTAAATACACGATGGACGCAAATGTAAACCTGCAAACATCGTCGATGAACACAAGCGATATGCAATCGACACCGATAGGATATGTATATTTCATACTCCGTCAGTTGCCCGATTGGGAGGAAAATGCATACGCAACACACGGATACAAAAACGCATTGCAGGCACCGGTTAACACCGACGGCGACAAAGCGGTAATCACCGAAACCTGCTATCCGTATCCTTTCAGATATTGGAACGCCGGAACATCTTGGATGATTCAGCCTATGTACGAAACACTGCAATCGTACGGCAACATTAACATTCCGCTCAGTGACGAATTCAACCTGAACAAGCTGAAATCCGTACTTTCCCCGAGTGATGAGCCGCTGACAGACAATGACATTGCCGCAATCGAAAAGCGCGGTTATCTGCGACTTGAGGAGGATATTTTATATCCAATACTTACAAAAGCCGCAAACTACTGGGCGCAAATGATGAGCGCCGAATACTACACGGCGGCTGACGGCACGATTCATTACCAAAAAGGAAAGACCTCTCTTGCCGATGGTGAAAAATACTGCATAGTGCCGAGCTACTCACCTGAAAACAACCCGAAAAACTATGAAAGTCCGTCGGACGCGAACTGCGCGATTGATATTGCCGCCTGCCGAGACAATCTGAATATGCTTATGGCTGTTGCAAATGATGTTGCGCCGAACGAAGATTTGACAAGGTGGCAGGAACTTGAAAACAATCTGCCGCCATACCTATATGACGATACGGGGGCGCTTAAGGAATGGGCGACAACATCGTTTGAAGAAAACAACGAGCACCGCCATTTAAGTCATTTATACGGCGTATGGCCGCTGTTTGAAACACAGGGCAACGAGAAACTGACAAAGGCGTGCAAGCAGGCAATCGCAAACAGGACAAGCGAAAACGAGGCATCACACGCACTTGTTCACCGCTCGCTCATTGCGGCAAGGCTAAAGGACTCCGAGAGTCTAACCGACGCGCTTTTAAAACTAATGAATCATAAAATCAGATACGATTCGTTAATGACAAACCATGACTATGACCAAGGCAGCTACTACTGCACCGATTTTGCAATAGGATATTTGGGAATAGTAAATGAGGCACTTATATATTCACACAACAGCGACATTGAGCTTTTGCCGGCACTGCCGACGAGTGGATTTGACAAAGGCACAATAAGCGGAGTCAAAACACGAAACAGAGCGACCGTCACATCTCTTGAATGGGACAAGGAAAGAGGCGCAGTCAGCGCAACCGTTACATCGGACATTGAGCAAACGCTCAACATTTCATACAACGGCAAGGTGCAAAGCGTAACCTTTAAGGCAGGCGAAAGCAAGAACATTAAATTTTAATTACCGCACAAGAAAAGCCGTTACGGAGATAAATCCGTAACGGCTTTTTGTTTTGAATATTCAATTATAAAGCAACGATATTAACAAGCTTTCCGGGAACATAAATTTCCTTTTTGATTGTTTTGCCGTCGATAAGCTCGGCAATCTTTGCATCCTGCTTTGCCGCGGCAATGACGTCATCTTTCGGCATATCAACCGGGATAGTCATTCTTGAACGAACCTTGCCCATAACCTGAAGAACGATTTCAACGGAATTTTCCTTTGTCTTTTCGTCATCATATTCAGGCCACTTTGCCTCGTTAACCATTCCGCCGTAATTCATAACCTGCCACATTTCCTCTGTTACATGAGGAGCAAACGGGTTGAGTAGAATTGTGAGTGTTTTAAGCTCTGCCTTATTGCATCCCTTTTGAGCCATCTCGTTTACGAGAGTCATCATTGCGGCAATGGCTGTATTTGCCTTAAGGTTATCAATATCGAATGTAACCTTTTTGACAGTTTTGTGTATAAGTGCCTCAAGCTCCGGTGAATACTCGTCGCCGTCGGTAACTTTTTCCTGAAGATTCCAATATTTTTCGATAAAGCGTTTGCAACCCTTGATGGAATCGGAATTCCACGGAGCTGCTTTTTCAAAGTCACCGATGAACATTTCATAAAGACGCATTGTATCGGCACCGTAAGTATCAACGATTTCATCGGGGTTAACTACATTGCCTCTTGATTTAGACATTTTTTCGCCGTTTTGACCGAGAATCATACCGTGCGAAGTTCTCTTTTGATACGGCTCCGGAGTAGGAACAACACCGATGTCATAAAGGAACTTGTGCCAGAAACGGGAATAGAGAAGATGAAGCGTTGTGTGCTCCATACCGCCGTTGTACCAATCAACAGGCGACCAATATTTTGCAGCCTCGGGTGAAACAAGAGCCTTGTCGTTGTGAGGGTCCATATATCTGAGGAAATACCATGAAGAGCCTGCCCACTGCGGCATTGTATCGGTTTCTCTCTTTGCCGGACCGCCGCAACAAGGACATGTTGTATTGACCCAATCAGTCATTTTTGCAAGCGGTGATTCGCCTGTATCTGTCGGCTCGTATGAATCAACATTAGGAAGAGTAAGAGGAAGCTGTTCCTCGGGAAGCGGAACATAGCCGCACTTTTCGCACTTAACAATCGGAATAGGCTCGCCCCAATATCTTTGACGGGAAAATACCCAGTCGCGGAGCTTGAAGTTAACCTTTTGGCGACCTTTGCCCTCTTTTGTGAGCCACTCTGTAATAGCTGTTTTAGCCTCCTCAACAGTCATACCGGTGAGGAAAGAAGAATTTGTCATAACGCCTGTTGCACAATCTGTGAAAGCCTCGTTTTCAACGCCGACCTTTGAGCCTGCAACAACCTCGATAATAGGCAAATCAAACTTTTTGGCAAACTCCCAGTCACGGGTATCGTGAGCAGGAACAGCCATAATCGCACCCGTGCCGTATGAGGTGAGAACATAGTCGGAAATGAAAATCGGAATTTCTGTATCGTTAACAGGGTTGATACCCATTACGCCGTCAAGTTTAACGCCTGTTTTTTCCTTATTAAGCTCCGTACGCTCAAAATCGGATTTATGAGCGGCCTCGTCCTGATAAGCACGGACAGCGTCGAGATTTTTAAGATTGTCTGCCCATTTTTCAATAAGAGGATGCTCGGGAGAAATAACCATATATGTTGCGCCGAAAAGTGTATCGGGGCGTGTTGTATAAACGGTGAGCGTATCGCCGAGAGTTGTTGCGAAATCAACCTCTGCACCTGTTGAGCGACCAATCCAATTGCGCTGCTGAACTTTAACTCTGTCGATAAAATCAACGGTATCAAGATCTTTAACAAGTCTGTCGGCATAGTCGGTGATTTTAAGCATCCACTGGCTTTGCTCTTTTCTGATGACCTCGCTGCCGCAGCGCTCGCAAACGCCGTTTACAACTTCTTCGTTTGCAAGAACGCACTTGCATGAGGTGCACCAATTGACAGCCATTTTCTTTTTATATGCAAGACCTTTTTTGTAAAGTTGAAGGAAAATCCACTGCGTCCATTTATAATAAGATGGGTCGGTGGTATTAATTTCTCTTGTCCAGTCGAAGCTGAAACCAAGTGACTGAAGCTGTTGCTTAAAGTGAGCAATATTTGTTTTTGTAACCTCTGCCGGGTGAATGTGGTTTTTGATGGCGAAGTTTTCGGTAGGAAGACCGAAAGCGTCCCAACCCATCGGATAAAGAACATTGTAGCCCTCAAGTCTTTTTTTACGGGCAACAATATCAAGAGCCGTGTATGAACGCGGATGACCTACATGAAGACCCTGACCGCTCGGATACGGGAACTCTACAAGGCAATAATATTTCGGCAGGCTGTAATCGTCCTTTGCGGCGAATGTATTTTGCGAATACCAAATATTTTGCCATTTTGACTCAATTTGTTTAAAATTATATTCCATTATTATATCCTCCAAATATAATGAAAAAGTTTAATTTGTGAATATCCAAAGACATATTTTATTCTTTTATAACAAGATTGTCAATATTGACCTTTTCACCGTCTTCCCAAAGGCGTTCGATTTGATAAAATCCGCGTCTGTCCTTAAGGAGAATATGAATAACAACGCCGAGATAATCAAGGCACACCCAATCGGTGCGTTCGCCCTCGATATGGTGAGGCTCGATGCCCTGCTCGGAAAGTTTGTATTCCACCTCGTCGGCAATTGCTTTAAGCTGTGTGTTTGAATTTGCGGTTGCGATGACAAAATAATCCGTCAAAACGGTTATATCGTCAACCTTGATAACCTCAATATCCTCGCCGCGCTTTGAATCAATCGCTTTAACGGCTGTTTCGTAAATGAGTTGATTGTTTTGCATAGCTGCTCCTATTCCTGAATATTTTGTTTATTTAACTCCCCCACTGCCCAATTAAAACAATACAGTGTGTCGGGATGGATTTGCTTTGTCTGCTGTGCGATATAAATAATTGTGTGTCGCAGAGAATATACCATGCCGCCGAGGAGGCTTTTATCCGTTTCGGCGCGCATAATTTCGACATCGGGATAGTCCCTATCGTCGGAAGTGAAATCGGCAAGATAGATTATCATTTCAAAAAGCGACATATCTGCCCTGCCCGTTGTGTGATAGCGAATGCCGTTTATAATATCGGCATCATCTATTTTGAGCGAGTTTTTGACATACGCCGCGCCGCTCATTTGATGATAAACATTGGGCGTATTTATTTCGACATCGGTCAAAGCCGTGCCGTCGGCTTCGATAATTTCGCGCTGAACGGTGAGGCTCTCCTCTTTCATAATATCGTGCAAAATTCCGGCGAGATATGCCTTATCGGGATCTGCGCCGTATTTCACTGCAAGCTCGCGCGCCCTTTTTGCAACACACATTGAGTGATAAAAGCGGTGCTCGCTGAGCCTGTACTTTATTAAATTGATATATTTGTCAAAATCATACATAGAGCCTATGCTCCTTTATATATCCGTTCACCGACGGTGGCACCAAATCGGCTATACTCTCGCCATTTGACACCATTTGCCTGATTTGGGTTGACGAAACGACAACCGGTTTTGCAACAAGCGCATTAATGCCTGCAAGTTCCTTGTTTTTTGCCAAAAAGCCGGCAACGGCTTGGCGCTCGCACTCTTGCCGTGTTATCGCTCTGACCTCGGCAAGTTTTAAAATATCCTTATATCTGTACCACTTTGGGAAATAAAAAAGCTGATCTGAACCGATAAAAAGCACAAATTCGGCGTCAGGATAAATCTTTTTGAGTTTGACAAGAGTTGTATAGGTATAGCTTTTTTCAGTGCTTTCAAGCTCTATTGAGGATATTTCGATATTGTCGGCATATTCAAGTTCTTTGATTGCAAGTTTAATCATGGCGATTCTGTGCTCTGCCGAAATCAAGCCGTCGGAACTTTTGTGAGGCGGATTTGCCGTCGGAATAATCAACAACTTGTCAAATTGACCTAAGGGCATTTCAGCACGGTAAAGTTCATCGAGCAAATGCAGGTGCCCGTTGTGAATGGGGTTAAAAGCGCCCCCGAATATTCCTATTTTCATAATAAATTATTTTGTTCTGCTTTGCTTTTTGTCGCGGTCGTTTTTATAGCGCGGACGGTCATATTTTGCATAAGGATTTTTCTCTTCCTTTTCGCGCTGGCGTTGGCGAAGCCCTTTGATTTTAACCTTTTTCTTTGCCTTTGCTTTTGCTGTTCCCGAGCCGCGTTTTTTTTTCTCGGCAATTCTTTCAGGGTCTGCCTTTCTGTAAAGGACGATTACGCCGCCTATTACCTGAATAACATCGGCGCCGAGAGTATCTGCAAGTTCGTCGGCGAATTTACGCGGTGCGTCGGGTGCGGTTTCAAGGTGAACGCGGATTTTGATAAGCTCTCTTGTATCGAGCGTATCGTCAATTTGAGTGATAAGATTATCTGTAACACCCTCTTTTCCGATTTGGATAATCGGCTCAAGCGGGTTTGCTTTTGCTCGAAGCTGAGCTCTTTCCTTTGATGTCATAAAAATCTCCTGAGTGAATTATAATATTTTTTCAAGTTCGGCGGTAAGGGCGCGCAAAGCGTTGCCGCGGTGAGAAATTTTGTCTTTTTCCTCGCCCTCGTATTTGCCGAATGATTTGCCGTTGATTATAAACAGCGAGTCATAGCCGAAGCCCTCGTTGCCGTCGCGCTGATAGCCGATTTTGCCGTGGCACTCGCCGCGAACGGTGATTTCTCTGCCGTCGGGGAAAACACAGCAAATGGCGCAAACATAATACGCCGTGCGCTTTTCATCGGGAACACCCGAAAGTTTTTCAAGCAACAAATCGTTGTTTTTTTCGTCATCGGCATTTTTTTCATTGTCGATATTAACGCCGTTGTGCTCAACTATATTGGCAAAGCGAGCCGAATAAATGCCCGGTGCGCCGCCGAGATAATCGACACATAAGCCCGAATCGTCTGCTATCGCAGGCATATTTGTGATTTTGCAAGCCGAAAGTGCCTTGATTTTTGCGTTTGCCTCGAATGTGTCGCCGTCCTCAACAACATCCGGCAACTGAATACCGAGCATTTTTGCGGTGAGAACATTTATTCCGAGCGGCGAAAGAATACGCTGCATTTCGGCAAGTTTTTTCATATTGTTTGTAGCTAAAATAAAATCCATTATTTTTCCTCTTTTTCATCGACAGATGAGATGAAATCGGCAATTTCGTCATCGTCATCATGAGTCGGCTTTTTATCAAACAGCGCAGATGCAAACGCGTCTGCATCAAACGGCTGTAAATCGTCTATCTGCTCGCCTACACCGACAAATTTTACCGGCACATCAAGCTCATTGTTTATGGCAAGTACAACGCCGCCGCGTGCTGTGCCGTCAAGTTTTGTGAGAATAATGCCCGTGATACCTGCCGCATCCTTGAAGTCCTTTGCCTGATTAACGGCGTTTTGACCTGTTGTTGCGTCAAGAATAAGGAGCGTTTCTCTTGAAGCGTCGGGAAGTTCTCTGTCGATAACACGGCTGATTTTGTTAAGCTCGTCCATAAGATTTTTCTTGTTATGAAGTCTGCCTGCTGTATCAATAATGATAACATCGGTGCCCTTTGCCTTTGCCGACTGAATAGTGTCATAAACAACAGCCGCAGGGTCTGCGCCCTCGGCATGCTTAACCATAGGAACATCGGCGCGCTTTGCCCAAACCTCAAGCTGTTCGATAGCAGCGGCACGGAATGTATCTGCGGCGCCGAGAATAACGCTCCTGCCCATGCTTTTGAGTCGCATTGCAAGTTTACCGATTGTTGTTGTTTTGCCGACGCCGTTAACGCCGATAACAAGAATTACAGACGGCTTTGTTCTGAGTTTAAGATATGAGCCGCCCCAAACGATACCGGCAACAATATCTTTTAAAGTTTCACGAACTTCGGAAACCTCGGTAATTTTATCGTTTTCGATTTTTTCTTTAAGGTCGGAGATGATGCGTTCAGCCGTTTGCATTCCGACATCGCCCATAATCAAAACCTCTTCAAGTTCATCGAACAAATCGTCGCAGATTTCGTCATAGGTTTCGATAACCTCGTCAACCTTTGCGGTGATTCCCTCATCTCTTGTCTTTTTTAAACCTTTTCTGAATTTGCTGAAAAGTCCCATATTATATAGCCATTCCTTTCGGACAGATTTTAATTAATCGGTTTGTTATACATCTAGCCCCATTTTTGCGGCAAGCTCAGCGCTCTGCAATTCAAGGAGTTTTGAAACGCCCTTTTCCTGCATTGTAACGCCGTAGAGGACATCTGCCTCCTCCATAGTGCCGCGGCGGTGGGTGATTGAAATGAATTGCGTTTTATCGGTCATTTTGCGCATATATTTTGCAAATCGCTCAACATTGACATCGTCAAGCGCAGCTTCGACCTCGTCATAAATACAAAACGGTGACGGTGTGACCTTAAGCACGCTGAAAAGCAGAGCCATAGCTGCAAGCGATTTTTCGCCGCCCGAGAAAAGGTTAATGTTTTGAACAGATTTTCCCGGTGGCTGAATTTTGATTTCAATAGCGGATTCAAGGCAATTGTCGGGTTCCTCGAGAATAAGCTCGCCCTTGCCGCCGCCGAAGAAATCGGCGAACGAAACCTTGAACTCCTCATTGATTTTTTTGAACTGCGTAAGGAATTTTTCGCTCATTGAGGAGGTAAGGTCCTCAATAATATTTTGAAGTTCGGACTTTGATTTTTCAATATCGCCGATTTGCTCCTTAAGGAATTCGTATCTCTCGTAAACCTCTTTATATTCCTCGATTGCGCCGACATTGATTGAGCCGAGCGCTCTGATGGCAACCTTGATTTCGTGCAGGCGTTTTTTAGCCTCTGCCATATTTTCAATAACTATGCCGAGAGCCTCTGCCTCGGGACGGGTAAGCTCATACTGCTCAAAGAGCATATCGTTGAGGTCGTCAAACTCTTTTTGCATATTGTTTTTGCGTTCTTCAAGTCTGACAAGCTCGGCAGACAGCTTTTCTCTGTCGGAGGTTTTTGTTTTTTCCTCGGTACGAAGCTCAACATTGCGCTTTTCGCAATTGTCACGATATGTAATTCTGTCGCGGATTGCATCGTCTGCGCTTTTTGCCTTTGCACGAAGCTCATTAACGGTTGACTGAACGTCGGAAATTGAAAGCATAAGGTTTTGATTTTTAGCCTCGTACTGTTCGATTTCATCGGTAATTGATTTAACTCTGTCTGATTGTGTGGACTTGCGAAGTTCAAGTTCGTCAACGGCAAGTTTTGCCGCCTCGGTATCCTTTGCAAGAGTGACAAGCTCGAGGTTGATTTCCTCACTGCGCTTGCGGACAGTCTCGCGCTTTTGAGTAAGCTCGTCAACGCCGTTGCTGATTTCGCCGAGCTTCGCCTCAACATCGTTGATTTGATTTTGAACGGCATCGCTCTCCCGGCTTGCCTTTTTGTCTGCCTCTTCAAAGAGCATAATTCTGCCGTCGGCATTTTCCTTTTCGCTAATGAGAGCGGCTTTTCTGTCGCCGAGCGATTTAAGTTTATCACTTGCAAGTTTATCGTCGCCCTCGGCACGGATAAGTTCTTCTTTTGCATTGCGAAGGTCTGCGTCCGCACCCTGAACATCGGCGGCGGCAAGATTAGCCTCCTCCATTGCTTTTTTGTATGATTGAGCGATTTCGTCAACCTGCGCCTTGATTTTTTCAGCCTCGGCATTAAGTTCGTCAATCATATTTGCACGGGAAAGAATGCCTGCGCCCCTTGAACGCGAGCCGCCTGTCATTGAGCCGCCCGGATTCATAACCTGACCGTCAAGAGTGACGATTTTATATTTATTGTTATAGCGTTTTGAAATACCGATTGCGCAGTCGATGTCCTCAACAATCATAACTCTGCCCAAAAGGTTTGAAACGATATTTTTGTATTTTGCATCGCAATCGACAAGATTTGCCGCAATGTCGACGAAACCGAAATTGTCATCAAGATTTTTTTCGTCGATATAGCGCGGCTTGATTGCCGAAACAGGGAGGAATGTTGCCCTGCCCTGATTGTTTTGTTTAAGATAGTTAATGGCGCGCTTTGCGTCTGCCTCGTTATCAACAACGATGTTTTGCATGGCGGCACCCAAAGCGACCTCGACAGCGGTTGAATAATCGTTATCAACACTGATAAGTTGGGCAAGCGTGCCGTTGATGCCTGAAAGTGCTTTTGAGGCACTTTGCCTCATAACAGCCTTGACCGAGCCTGCAAAGCCCTCCATATTTTTTTCAAGGTCGGAAAGCATACGGGCTTTTGACTGCTTTTCCTCGAGAGAGCGAACAAGTTTGTCATAGTCAGCTTTGATTTTTTCCCCCTTTTCTGTTTTATTCTTCAATTTAAGGCGATAGCCATCCATTGAATTTTCGTATTCCGCAATACGCTCTTTAATAAAAGTGATATTATCCTCTGTTTCCTGCTTTTGAGCCGACGCAGTTTCGATTTCTTTATCGACTGACTGCACCGTTTCGTCAATAGCCGAAAGTCTTGATTTGATTTCCTCGATTGAGGAAACCGCCTGAGAACATTTAACCTTGCAGTCGGACAATTTAAGAGTGAGGTCAGCAAGCTCTTTTGTGAGCTGCGAGCTTTGACCGCTTATATCATCGTTATCGGAAATGATTTTATTAAGCTCGTTTGTAACGGCTTGAAGTTCGATATGCTTTGCCTGTGATTTAGCGTCGTTCTCCTCAATAAATGCCTGTTTTGCGGCGATTTGCTCGTCGATTGAAAGACCCGTATCGTCAGCCGCAGAAATATCGTTTTTAAGGCGTTCGATAGTTTCGTTATTATGGTCTAGCGTTGCGTTGAGAACCTGAATTTCGCCCTCCTTGCGCACTGCCTCCTCCTCAAAAGCGGCAACGCCGGAGCGGCTTTGCTCGATTTCGAGATTGATTTCGGTTATTTTTGCAAGAACGGACTCGATTTCGCTTTCGATATTTTCAAGTTCTGTATTGCACTGCTCGTACGAAACATTTGCGGCGTCGATTTTGTGCTCCTGCATGCGAAGTTCGTTTGTGAATTTATTAATCTTACTGAGCCAAACGCCGATTTCAAGAGTTTTCTTTTCATCACTGAATTCAAGGAATTTCTTTGCCTTTTCGCTTTGAGTTTTAAGCGGACCGACACGGCTTTCAAGCTCGCCGAGAATATCAAGAAGTCTGACAAGATTTTCCTGCGCCTGTTCAAGGCGGCGCTCGGCGTCTTTTCGTTTATGACGGAAGCGCGAAATGCCTGCCGCCTCCTCAAAAAGCTCTCGTCTGTCCTCATTTTTTGCGGAAATTATCGAGTCGATTTTGCCCTGACCGACCATTGAATATCCGTCTGCGCCCAAGCCTGTATCCATAAACAACTCGTGAATATCCTTGCGGCGGACAATCTCGCCGTCGATTTTATACTCGCTTTCACCCGAACGGTAATAGCGGCGTGAAACCGTAACGATTTCGCCCTTATCCTTAAGCGAATTGTCGGAATTGTCGAGCGTTAAGACAACCTGCGCAAAGCCGAGCGGCTTTCTTGTCGAGGTGCCGCCGAAAATGACATCCTCCATTTTTGAGCCGCGCAACGATTTTGTCGAGGTTTCGCCGAGTACCCAGCGAACGGCGTCGGAAATATTACTTTTGCCCGAGCCGTTCGGACCTACTACGGCGGTGATGCCCTTTCCGAATGTTAATTCTGTTTTATCGGGGAATGATTTGAATCCCTGCATTTCAAGTGTTCTTAATAACATTGCAATACCTTAAAATAATTATTTTTTAACTGTTTTTATTTCTCCGACGGCGACCTTGTCGCTGACGGTAACTTTTATGTTATACCCTGCCTCCATCAAAAAATAGATGTTGCGCTTTTGCTGACCCTTAAGCTGAGAAACGGTTTTGGGGTTGACAAAAATCTCGTAAGAGGCAGGCGGATTTTTTAATATTTGATTTAAGAGGAATCGCGATTTGACTATTTCGCCGAACGAATCGTGAAACGCGCCCGCTATCATATTTTTTTTAAGCTCGGGTGACGAATGAAGCCCGATGCGAATTATTTTTATGCCTGCGTTCTCAAACATCGGTATGAGCCGAGTGCAGAGATTTGCCGCATCGTCAACGGTTTGAGGCTTGTATATTTTCTGTTCGTACAAATCGGCAAGCATTGTACCCTTAAGCACAACGGTGGGATAAATCCTAACGGTATCGGGCTTTAGGGCAATTATCTTTTCGGCAGACGAAACCGCCTTTTCGTCCGTATCCTTATAAAGCCCTGTCATCATTTGAAGCCCAAGCTCAAAGCCGTATGATTTTATAAGCTTTGACGCCGACTCTACCTGCGCCGAGGTATGGCCGCGCAAATTTGCCGCGAGCACCTCGTCATCCATAGACTGAGCGCCGAGCTCGACAGAGGTGACGCCGTATTTTTTCAAAATATCGAGCACCTCGTTATCAATAAAATCGGGGCGTGTTGAAATTCTTATTCCGTATATACGCTCGTTATCCAAAAATGCAAACGCTGCTTTTAAGAGCGACACCATATAGTCCCTGTCAATCGCGGTGAACGAGCCGCCGAAAAATGCGATTTCGTATTTATAGCCTTTTTTTGCAAGCGCCTTTTTTACTGCATTTTCCACATTCGACGGTGTTGGCTGCTCCGATTTGCCGGTGATTGTTTTTTGATTGCAAAACGAGCACTGCTGGGGACAGCCGTTGTGAGGGACAAAGATACTTATATTACCCTTTTTAGCCATCTATACACCCCATCATAATCAGAGCCTCTTTAGCCGCCTCCTGCTCCGCCTGCTTTTTGCTTCTGCCGACGCCCTTTGCGATTGCGTTTGAATTGATATGAACCTCAACCTCAAAGCGTTTATCGTGGTCGGGTCCGCTTTCGCCGACCAAAACATAATTAAAGGTTTCGTCGGGATTTTTTTGAACAATCTCCTGAAGGGCTGTTTTGTAGTCTTTGAAATTGGTGTGGTGATTGTTCACCTCGCGTGAGAGAAAAGACAAAACAAATTTTTTTGTCGGCTGCATACCGCCGTCGAGATAAATGGCGGCAATGAGCGCCTCAAAGGCGTTTTCAAGAATGGTGGGTCGCTGTGCGCCGCCCGAAGCCGCCTCGCCTTTGCCCAAATAAAGATATTCGCCGAGGCTCAACTCGTTTGCAAAGCTTGAAAGCGACTGTGTGCAGACGAGCGAGGAGCGGAGTTTTGAAAGCTTGCCCTCGGGATATTCGGGGAACTTTTTAAAAAGATATTCTGCCGAAATGATTGACAAAACGGCGTCGCCCAAAAACTCAAGTCGCTCGTTGCTGACAATTTTTGGGTTGTGCTGCTCGTTGGCATAGCTTGAATGAGTTAATGCCTCGTGAAGATATGAAATATTTTTAAAGGTGTATCCTATTTTTTGTTGTAACAATTCCATATTAATCGTTAAGTTCTTTCTCTATTTTGTCTATCAGGTCGGTTTGCAAAAACCAAACCGCCTGCTTGATTGCATTTTTAAAGGTGCGCGCATCGGCAGAGCCGTGTGCCTTTATAACAGGCTTTTTGACTCCGAGAACGACTGCGCCGCCGTATTCTTTATAATCAAACTGCTTTTTCATATCGTTTATGCCCGACTTAACGCCGAGATAAGATATTTTTGAAAGCGTGTTTTTCATAAACGCCGCCTTGATTGAGTTCATCAAAACTTTTGCGACACCCTCATACATTTTTAAAATCAAGTTGCCGGTAAAGCCGTCGGCAACGACAACATCGGCATCACCGAACGGAATTTGTCTGCCCTCAATATTGCCGACAAAATTGTACGGCGCACTTTTCATAAGGGCATATGCTTCCTTGACAACAGGTGTGCCCTTTGTTTCCTCGGTGCCGTTGTTTGCAAGGGCAACGCGCGGATTTGAAACCTTGAGCACATTTTGCATATATATCGAGCCGAGCAAGCCAAACTGATACAAGAATTCGGGACGGCACTCTGCATTTGCGCCGCAATCCATAAGCACAAACGGCTTTTCGGCACTTGGCATAACGGATGCAATTGCAGGGCGTTTGACACCCTTAATTCGCTTTGTGAGCAATGTTGCGCCGACCGTGATTGCGCCCGTATTTCCTGCGCTGACAAAGGCATCGCCTTCGCCGTCATTGAGCAGTTTAAATCCGATTGCAAGCGAGGAATCAGGTTTTTCCTTAAGCACCGATTTTGCATCGTCGCACATTGTGATTTCGTCCGTGCAGTGCTTGATTTGAACGTTTTTGAGTGTTATGTTGTTTTCCTTAACGCAGGAATTGATTTTTTTCTCATCGCCGACAAGAATCAGCTTGTCGATATTAAACTCATCAACGGCAAGCATTGCGCCTTTGACAATTTCAAGAGGTGCGTTGTCGCCGCCCATAGCGTCAACAATTATATTCATTTGATAACCTTCTCCAATTCATCAAGCGCACGCTTTGACAGCGCGGCGTATCTCTCTTTCTTATCGCGGATTTTAGGCTCAATCGGCGGCAAAATTCCGAAATTTGCACCCATCGGCTGAAAGTTTTTAACAGACGGGTCGCTGATATAATCGGTCAGCGCACCGAGCATTGTATTTTCGCCGAGCAAAAGCGGCGGCTCGCCGTTTGCTTTTCTGACCGCATTCAAACCTGCGAGCAGTCCCGACGATGCTGACTCCATATATCCCTCAACGCCGGTGATTTGACCTGCAAAATAAATATTTTCGTTTGAACGGAGCGAAAAGTCTTTATTAAGCAGTCGGGGCGAATCGAGAAACGAATTTCTGTGCATTACGCCGTAGCGAACGAAATCGGCATTATTAAGCCCCGGAATCATTGAAAAGACTCTTTTTTGCTCGCCGAATTTCAAATTTGTCTGAAAACCGACGAGGTTGAACATTGTGCCTTTATTATTCTCGCGGCGGAGCTGAACGCACGCCCACGGTCTGTGACCCGTATTTGGGTCGACAAGTCCGACCGGTTTCATAGGGCCGAAACGCGGGGCGTCAAGCCCTCTTTTTGCAAGCTTTTCGATAGGCATACAACCCTCGTAAACATCGAAATCGTGAACAATTGCGCTTTCGGCATTGACAAGCTCGTTAATAAACGATTCGTACTCTGCCTTATTAAAAGGGCAATTGATATAGTCGTCATCGCCGCCTCTGTCGTATCTTGACGCGCCGAACGCCTTTGACATATCAACGCTGTCGGCGGTGACAATCGGTGCGGCGGCATCGTAAAACGAAAGACAATCGCCGCAAAGTCGTTTGATTTCATCGGACAAGGCGCCGTCTGTCAACGGACCTGTTGCGATTATCAAAATTTCATCATCGTCGGGTGCAATTTTGTCAAACACGCGATGCTCAACGGTGATATTTGGATGAGAATTGATTTTTTCGGTGATTGTTTTTGAAAAAACATCTCTGTCAACGGCAAGTGCACCGCCTGCCGCAACGGCACATCCCCTCGCGACCGGCACAGTGAGTGAGCCGAGGCGAGCCATTTCCTCTTTCAAAAGCCCTGCCGCACTTTCGAGGCGCGACGCCTTGAGTGAGTTTGAGCAAACAAGCTCTGCGAAATATTCACTTTTGTGAGCAGGCGAAAATTTTTGCGGCTTCATTTCGACAAGAGTAACGGGATAGCCTGCCTGCGCGATTTGCCACGCCGCCTCTGTTCCTGCAAGTCCTGCGCCTGCGACTGTAAATTTTTTCATATACAAAAATTATTTTGTTGATTTAGGAGCGGCAACCTCGTATCCGCAGCCCTCTTTATCGGGGCAGTAAAGAATGTTGCCTTTCTTTTTGAACAATGATTTGCCGCACTTCGGGCAAACTTGGTCTGTCGGAAGATCCCATGTCATAAAGTGGCAGTTTGGATAATTCGAGCAGCCGTAGAATGATGTTCTGCGCTTTGTTTTCTTTTCGATAACATCGCCGCCGCATTCGGGGCATTTCGCTTTTGTTTTGAAAACAAGCGGTTTTGTATTCTTACACTCGGGATAACCCGGGCAAGCAAGGAATTTGCCGAATCTGCCGACCTTGACAACCATATTTCTGCCGCACTTGTCGCAAATAACATCGGTTTCTTCTTCCTTAAGTTTGATTTTAACGCCCTGCATTTCCTTTTTGGCTTTTTCAAGCGGCTCTTCAAAATCATCATAATAGAGCCTTATCATATCAATGTAGTTTTTATCACCGGAGTCGATTTTATCGAGATCGTCCTCCATACGGGAAGTATATTTTACATTAACGATATTCGGCAATTTGTCTTTAAGAAGATTTGTTACAGCCTCGCCGAGTTCCGTCGGAACGAACTGCTTACCCTCGCGGACAACATATTCCTTTGCAAGAATTGTTGAAGTGATTGTAACATATGTTGACGGTCTGCCGACTCCGTTTTCTTCAAGCGCCTTTGTGAGCGACGCTTCGGTGTATCTTGCAGGTGGTTGTGTAAAGTGTTGATTGCCCAAAATAGATTTGAGTTTGAGCACATCGCCCTGTGCAACCTTCGGGAGAGGAGTTTCACCGGCAGTCTTTGCGGTATCGTCGGTTTTTTCTTCATAAAGAGCAGTAAATCCGTCAAACTTAACGGTATAGCCTGTTGCGTTGAAGGTGTAGCCGTTTGCGTCAATTTCGATTTTCATTGTTTCCTGTACGCAGGATTCCATAAGAGATGCGATAAAACGCTCCCAAACGAGTTTGTAAATCTTGAATTGGTCGGTTGTGAGCGAGCCTTTTACGCTTTCGGGTGTTACGCCGGGCATTGACGGCCTGATAGCTTCGTGTCCGTCCTGAACATTGCCCTTTGATTTATAAAATCTCGGCTTTGCCGGAAGATATTTATCCCCGTAGGTTGAGCGAATGTAATCATTACCTGCCGCACGCGCCTCATCGGAAATTCTGAGCGAGTCTGTTCTCATATAAGTGATAAGGCCGACTGTGCCCATACCTGCGACATCGACGCCCTCGTAAAGTTCCTGTGCGGCTTTCATTGTGCGCTTTGCAGGGAACGAAAGGCGGCGTGATGCCTCCTGCTGAAGTGTTGAGGTGATGAACGGCGGTGTCGGGCTTTTTCTTCTTGTGCCCTTTTTAACCGATTTGACGACATACTGAGCATTTTCAAGGTCGGCAAGTATTGCGTCGCTCTGCTCTTTATTTGCTATATTTTTATCGCCGAGTTTAAGTTTGTTGCCGTCGGGGTCGGAAACGAGCGTTGCGGCAAATGTTTTGCGCTCGGGGGGATTTGTGAACTTGGCGTCGATTGACCAATATTCCTCGGGTTTAAATGCTCTGATTTCGTTTTCCCTGTCAACGACAAGGCGAAGAGCGACCGATTGAACTCTGCCGGCAGAAAGACCGCGGCGAATTTTTTGGCTGACAAACGGAGAAAGTTTATAGCCGATGAGGCGGTCCAAAATACGGCGAGCCTGCTGTGCGTTTACAAGGTCAATATCAATGGCGCGCGGGTCTGCCATACCGTTTTTAACGCCCGTTTTTGTGATTTCGTTGAATGTGACCCTGTTATGGTCTTTCAAATCAAGACCGAGAATTGTGGCAAGGTGCCACGAAATAGCCTCTCCCTCGCGATCGGGGTCGGTTGCGAGATAAACATAGTCTGCCTTTTCGGCTTTCTTTTGAAGAGATTTAACAAACTCCTCTTTACCCTTGATTATTGCATATTTCGGTGCAAAATCATGGTCAATATCAACACTGAGTCTTGCCGCAGGCAAATCGCGGACATGGCCCATAGAAGCAACGACATCGTAGCCGCTGCCGAGATAGCCCTTAATGTTTTTAGCCTTTGCAGGTGACTCCACAATTACTAATTTTGACATATATCCAATACTCCTTAAAGCATTATTTTAATTTATATCGCTTGCCCGAAGCGCTTTCTATAAGCCCTTTCATTTCAAGCATTGTGAGAGCGACAAGAACCTTTTGCGAATCAATGCCGCTTTTCTCTATTATTGTATCTATATTTTCTAAATTCTCGCTCAATGACGAATAAACGCTTTTTTCATCGCCCGAAAGCTGAAGTGCTTTGTTTTGGCGGCTGACATTTTCCGCTCTGTCGCGCGCGATTTTGTCAAACTCAATCTGAGGACTTTGTTCGGCATTTGCGCTTTTATCCGTCATATCGTTTACAAGCTCGCGAACAGTTTTAAGTTTACTTAAATCAAGGCTTGCAAACCGCTCGGCATACTGTGAAACCAGAACACCGGGATTTGTTGCGACGATTGCGCCGTCATCAATCAGCTTGTTTGTGCCATAGAAATTATAGTCAAAAATCGACGCAGGAATCGCGAAAATGTCGCGTCCCTGTTCATATGCATATTTTGCGGTTATGAGCGAGCCGCTTTTGACTCCTGCCTCAACAACCATTACACCGAGCGATAAGCCGCTGATTATGCGGTTTCGCATCGGGAAAGTATGCTTTGACGCAGGCGTAAACGGCGGATATTCGGTAACAAGTGCGCCGTTTTTCTTTATCAATCCGCGAAGCTCCTTGTTTTGCTGTAAATAATCGGAGCCGAGTCCGTTTCCGAGCACGGCAACGGTTTTGCCGCCTGCCTCGAGTGCGCCGCGGTGAGCACAACTGTCAACGCCGAGAGCGCCGCCGCTTATAATCAGGGCACCGCACAGTGCCGCGCCCTTTGACATAAAGCGAGCCGCCTTTGAGGCATATGTTGACGCCTTGCGTGTGCCGACAACAGCGATTGCGGCATAATTTTCAATATCTGGCAATGTGCCGTCAACATAAAGAACCGCCGGCGGGTTAGGTATATCCCTCAATCGGTTTGGGTATTTTTCGTCATCGAATGTGACGATTTCCCATCCGTTTTTGTCGCAATTATATATAATTTCCTCGGCATCGTTTAATGTGTGGCGCTGCAGAGCTTCAACCTGCCGTGCAACGAGAGCGGTGCTCATTTTCCACTCCATAATATTTGCGTTATACAAATTTTCGACCGAGCCGAAATCTTTGATAATATCCTTGAAATATGCGCCGCAACCGAGTGACAGTTGAAGCCATATCCAATATCGTTTATCTGTACTCATCTAAGCATCTCCCACATTGTGAGCGAGGCGGCAACGCTTGCATTCAGGCTTTCCGCCCTGCCGCGCATCGGGATTGTTACGAGTGAATGTGAAATATTTTTAATATCGTCCTCAACGCCGTTTGCCTCGTTGCCGATAACGCAAATGCTCGGCTTTGAAAAATCGAGTGTTGTTATATTGACAGCGGTGCTGTCGGGGACTGTTGAATAAATGCTGTATTTTTCCTTAAGGCTTGACAATGTATCAACCAGATTATCGATATCGACAACATTCATTCGCAAAATCGAGCCCATAGAGGCACGCAGAGCCTTTGAGTTGAAAATATCGCAGCACTTATATGCAATAATGCAATCAATTCCGAGTGCCTCCGCGGTGCGTATGATTGCGCCGACATTTGATGGGTCCTGCACATTATCGAGGGCTATGATTTTATCGCCGCAAATGCCCTTTGACAAATCGGACATTTCGCACACGGCAAATATTCCCTGCGAGGTTGAGGTTTCGCCGAGTTTGGCGGCAACATCGTCGGTGATTAAATAGCTTGCGATAGATGATGCCGAAAGCTGTTTTACCTTTTCGGGATATTTATTAAAAATTGCTTCAGTGAAAAGCAGGGTTTTGACCTTATAAACAGAATTAAGGACATCAAAGCAGAGCCTTGCACCCTCCAAAACAAAAGCATTTTGTTGTCTGCGGAGCTTTGAAGATGTTAAAAGCCTTTTTGTGTCCTTAATAATTTGATTATTTTTACTTGTAATTGTATCAAGTGTGATTTTTTCCATACACATCTCCGTTGCGTGCCAATAAATGAATTTCGTTTAAATAAATCACATATTTATTATTTTTAAAT
>ERZ779842.46-NODE-46-length-154391-cov-25.521382_pt1 | contig 154391 bp, 160 predicted proteins | sample MGYA00511095_ERZ779842 | MGnify/ENA primary metagenome ERZ779842 (study PRJEB29588, sample SAMEA2154036) | human gut metagenome | biome: human gut; feature: human-associated habitat; material: faeces | place: Denmark | collected 2008/2010 ... | reverse complement strand
ACTGTCGTGCTGATTGCTGTCCACACTGTCGTGAATACACCGCTGACCGCGTTCCATACTGTCGTGATAATATTTTGGATCGTCTGCAATGTCGTCTGTATCTTCGTGCTGATCGTGTTCCAGACATTCGACACTGTCGTGCTGATTGCTGTCCACACTGTCGTGAATACACCGCTGACCGCGTTCCATACTGTCGTGATGATATTCTGTACAAACGTGATTGCTGTCTGTATCTTCGTACTGATTGCATCCCAGACTGAAATGATTGTATCTTTGCAGTTCTCCCAGATAAATCGGAACGGAACTGTCAAGATTTCAAATGCTGCGCTGAAGAACTCTGCAATCGCCATAATAACGACTGTGATCACGTTCTTGATTGTTTCAAAGACTGTTGATACAAAGTCCCTGATTGTCGTGAATATGTTGCTGACTGTGTTCCAGATTCCTGTCAGTACATCTGAAATTGTCGTGCTGACTGCTGTCCATGCTGTTGTTACTGCGTTCTTTATTCCGTCAAGTATGCCTGTGAAGAACGATACAATGCCGTTCCAGATGTTTTCAAAGGTTGTCTTGATGCTATTCCATACTTCATCCCATGAAGTACCAAATAAGCCCAGAAAAGCGTCAGCAACGCCCTTGATTGTGTTCAGAATATTGCTGATATATTCCTTCAGCCCATTCCATACGCTTTCAAATATTCCTTTTACTGCGTCCCAAGCCCCTGACCAGTCGCCTGTGAATAACGACACGAACAAATCAAACACGCCTGTGATCACATTCAGCGTTGTTTCAATGACATTTGCGATATTATTGAACACGCCTTCGATGATCGGTGCTAACAAATTGCAGAAGCCTTCCCAGATTGCCTTGACCACTTCCCCGAAGTTTTCAAAATCAAAGCCCAGCGAATTAAGCTTGTCAGTGATGTGCTGTCCGAACTCTGTGAACACTGTTTTGATTCTGTCCCAGATTTCCGTGATCTTGTTCCTGAAGTCTTCGTTCGTGTTCCACAGCGTCACTATGACTGCCGTGATTGCTGTGATCGCAGCGACCGCAATTCCGACTGGCGATGTGATCGCCGCAAGCGCGCCTTTCAGGACAGCCATGCCGCCTGTTGCTCCTGACGCTGTTGTTCCCATTGCCGCCAGCTTGCCAACAACTTTTCCGATCCCTGATGATAGCTGTCCAGATACGCTGATAGCTTTTCCGACTATCGTCAGCAAAGGACCGATCGCAGCCACAACGCCTGCAATTTTCAGGATCGTTTCTTGCTGCTGTGGGCTTAATGCTGCGAACTTGTCTGCAAGTTCTCCAATCTTCGCCACTGCCTTTTCCATGAATGGAAGCAGTGCATTTCCCACAGTTATTCCAATATCTTCCAGCTTCGACTTCAGCTGTGTCAGTCTTCCCAGCAAATTGTCCTGCATTGTTGCCGCCATGTCTGATGCAGTGCCGTCACAATTCTGTAATGCTTCAGCATAGTCACTGAAGGACATTCCGCTTGCAATCGCTTCATCTGACAAGCCAGACATGATTGTTTGCAATGCTGAAAACTGGTTCGTTCCTGCGATTGTCTTTGCAAGGTTCGCTTGCTGTTCGTCTGTCAGGTTATTCCATACGCCGCGCACTCCTGTCAGTATGCTTGACAGGCTGTTCATGTTGCCCTGCGCATCGTACACTTCAACACCATACTTCGCCAGTTCGGTTGCACAGCCTTTTGTATCTGTCGCAAGTCTTGTCATAATAGCGTTCAGGGCTGTTCCTGCTTCGCCGCCTTTAACGCCAGCGTTCGCCATTGTCATCAAGACTGCTGTTGTTTCTTCCACCGAATATCCCATTGAAGCAGCTGTCGCAGCGCAGTTTTTATATGCTTCTCCAAGTGCTTCGGTTGTTGTGTTTGAATGGCTCATTGCATAAGCCATTTCGTCTGCGAATTTTCCTGCGTCCTTTGCCGATAGCCCGAACGCTGTCAGATAGTCTGTGACGATGTCTGAAGCTGTTCCCAAATCCATCGCGGATGCTGCTGCCAGATTCAAGATGCCGCCAATGCCTTCCAGCATGTCATCCGTCTTCCAGCCTGCAAGTGCCATATATTCAAACGCTTCGCCTGCTTCGGTTGCTGAATACTTTGTATCACGCCCCCACTGACGCGCTGATTCTGTCAGCTTGTCAGTTTCTTCTGCTGTTGCTCCGCTGATTGCCTGCACTTTTGACATCTGCTGTTCAAAGTTTGCTGCAACTGTTACCGATGCCGCTGCCACGCCGCCGATCGCGGTTGTGACCTTCATCATGTGCTGTCCTGCTGTTTGCACTGCCTGTCCGACTTTTCCAGCCTTTTCCGCGTATTCATCGAACTTCTGGCGCGCAAGTTCCGCATTGACATCACGAAGCTGCACTTCCATGTTCGCAAGGTCAGCTTCAGCCTGTGTGACTGCTGCCCCCTGCTTCTTGACTGCTGCTTCATACTTTGTTGTTTGTGCTTCGGTTGTTGCCAGCTGCTTTTCCGCTTTGTCCAGTTCTGTTTTTAATTTCTTTGTTTCTTCTGAATTTTCGCCAGTCGCTTCCTTGCTTTCCTCATAGGCTCTTGACAGTTCTGCGACTTTTGTCTTCAGTTCTTCGCTTTTTTTCTTGTTGTTGTCCAGTCGTGTTGTCAGCGTTTCATAATGTGTTTTACAATCCGCGACTTTCGTCTTCTGGACATCCATTTTCTGTGTAAGTTCGCTGATCTTCGCCTTTAACGCGTCAGATTTCGTGCCGTACAGTTTGGCGTTTGCAGCAGCAAGACTGTACTGTGACGACAGTTCTTTCATGCTTGCGACCGCCGCTTTCATCGCCGACTGATATTCTGACATTGAAGCACCGATCTTGATTGATGCCTGCGCCATATATGCACGTTCCTTTCATCACTTTTCGTTGATGGTCTTGATCTCGAACGCCACATGATCCAAAAGGCTCATAATATCCGACTTCATAACATTTGAAAGTGAATCGTTCAGCCCTTTTATACACAGCTTTACAACCCTGTCCACATTGTCGCGGCACACTTTCCAGATGTTTTCATCGTCCAGCTGCTTTTCAGCTTCGTTGTAGCCGTTTTCTTCGTCATAATCATCGAATGCTGACTTCTCCTGTTCGACTTCATCTGGTCTGTTTGGGTTTAATTCAAGGAACTTCGGTGTGATGATGTCCTGCATCACAAAATGAATCATCTTTGCTGTTGCCAGCTGTTCTGCGACATCTGCCTTCAGCACTTCCCTTTCAGATATGCCGAATATCATTTTCATAATTGCTGCATTGAATTGAAACGCAGATGCAACATCATCGCCGTTGTTCTTTTCCATAAGTTCTGTATATGCTCTGTACTTTTCAACCGATACTGACGCGCATATATATTCTTTTTCATTGCACGTCAGCGTCAGTTCGGGTATTATTTGCCACTTGTAAAATTTTTTTGTAGCTTCTCAACCTTTCCGTTGACTTCATCGCCCAGTGATTCTTCGATCAGTGCAAATTCCATGATGATTGCTGCAACTCCCAGTCCTGTTTCCTTGTCCTTCAACTCGTCAACAGTGAACTGGTTGCCGTAAACCATGCAAATGCAGTCCAGCATCTTTCGGAACTGTTCTGCGGTGTAAAGTCCGCTTTTCTTTTCAGTTCCCATGATGTCGTCCCTAACCTCCAAATATTCCATATAGGTGTCAACGTCCATCTTTGGCATTTCATATTCTTTGCCGTTTATAATTAACTTTCTTTTCATTGTGTTTGCCCTCCTATTGTTCTTTTACGCCGCTTCTGTTGGCTCTTGTACCTTTCCGAACCAGTTTTTGATTGCTGCTGCTGCGTCCGTGTGTTCTGTCAGAAGGTTGCTTTCGTCAACCTGTGTTTCAAAGTTTCCATCACATGCGCGTTCGTAGAAACTGCCCTTCAGCGTTGCTGTCTGTGTTGTGACCTTGTCTTCCTGTGTCTGATAGTTGTCGTCATATCCCTGACCGAATGTTCCGACATAAAGCCATACAAATTCATACTTGCCATTCAGCTTCTTTGCTCTATATCCGACAGCGACTTCAGGTGCTTTGTCGTCCTTGTTTTTCACAAGCCAGCCATTCTTGTATAAATGACCGAACAACATTGCTTTGTCCTGCGGTGCAAGCGAATTGACTTCAAACTCCACGTCTGTTCCTTCGTAGGTTTCAACTGTGTCCTCCACTCCATCATCGCTGTAAATCTTTTCAACGCTGAATTTATCAGACACTTTTCCTGAAATAGCACGCGCAAGTTTGACTGGTGTGCCTGCTGCGTATGCTGTCGCATCGTTCTGTGTTACTGGTGCGACATAAATGTCACGAAACGACTTTGTTCTTGATCTGATGATCTGCTTTCCTGCTTCACTCATTCTTCTTCGTCCTCCTGTTCTGCTTCTTCTGCCGCCATGAATCTTGCGGCATTCATAAATATTTTTGTATCTGTTTCAAGATTGTCATTTGCGCCCATGAATGCGAATCCTGCCTTTTTCATAAGTCGCCTGATTCTCTTTTTTAACCTGATTTGATCTGTACTTGACCAGATGCACACTTGCACTGCTGCAATCTCGACTTCTTCGTCATCGTCCGAATGTTCGCCGCCGTAGTCCCCCAGATTCCACACAGTCACATGCAGTCCCTTGATGTCTGCGTCATACCAGCCCTGCTGTACTGTGATTCCTTCTGCTTCCAGCACTTCAAGCGCATCCAGTGTCTTCTTCACAATGTCCATGTGTCATCCTCCCAGCTTTTCATTCAATAACTTCTGATATTCCTGATCTGCTATCGTGTCCCACTGTCCGCGGCATTCTTCCATTGTGTTGTAAAGGAAGTCTTGTGGGGGCTGTTTCGTTGTCCCCCATTCCACAAACTTCATGTAAAACCAGTTTTCTGCATCGCCCAGAAGTGTCCAGCCGACTTCGCCGCCCTTTGTTGTCACTTTCGTGGGGATATTATCCGCAGCATGTCCAGAAGGTCTGTACCCCTTCTTTCCTGACTTTGAATTGTCTGCCGACCTTGCCATAACTGTCTTCATTCGTGGTTCGGTATAATCAACAGAACGCTGGAATATCTGCTTGTTTGTTTTTCTGATTTCCGAATCGCTTGCAAGTGTTTCCAGTTTGTTTTGAAGTTCTTTTAACCCTTCGAATTCAAAAGTCACTTTCATGCTGTTTCCTTCCCTGTGTCAGAATCTGACACATTTATGTGACGCGGTTCGCCTTCAGCTGTACATATTGCTTGTCGTTCTGTCTGAAGTCCCTTGCAAAAATGTTGTACTTTTCGCCTTCGTACTCCACGAAGTAGTCCTTCAAGTGTGCTGCAATCTCTTTGACCTTCTTGCAATACCTGACATTATCGAACACGATCGCGTCTTCCAGCCTGATTTCTATTGCCCTGTACAGTTCTTTTCCGTAAAGGCTGCCGATCTCGCACCAGCATTCGTGATACAAGATCGGTTCTGTTTCCACTCGCCTTCCATCAACTTTTCCGTACTGGTATTTGTATATTTTGATTCTTGCGCTTGACATATCACTTCAACCTTTCTTTCAACATCATCGACTGCACCGCGAATCTGACTTTGTCGTCTGTTGGTGCTGTTCTGTCCCTGTTGTCGTAGGCTTCTTTGACATACATGCAGATCAATAACTTCTGGCGGTTCGTGAGTGCTTCAGGATTGAAGTCTTTGATCAGGTCTGTCATTTCTTCCAGCACTGCTGCATAAATCAGTTTGATCACTTCATCGTCATCGTCATAGTCGATACGACAATATGCTTTCAGTTCTTCCAGTTCCATGTCTTTTCCTCCTCTCCTGAAGCCTGCTGCCATTAACCAGCAACAGGAACTGTGATTTCTCCCTTGATGACTGCTTCTTCATCAAATGCCTGCACATCGAATCTGTCACGCACCTTGATTCCTGTCTGGTCTTTCGCCCATAAGTCGCCAGCTTCGGTTGAAAGTTCGATGCTGATCTTCTCTCGGTCAAATAAAGTGATTGCTTCCTTCAAATCGCCCATGTAGATCGGGTATTTGTACGCTGACACGTTGCTTCCGTCTGACTTAACTTCCACATTCTTCAACACTTTGTTGCTGACTTTCTTGATCGGATATACACCGAAAAGAAGCATCTTTGACTTGTCTGTCACATCATGCTGCAAAATGTAGTCGCCACGCTCGTCCTTGATCTTGTCAAGGTAGTTGAAGCCTGACTGGTTTGTCAGAACGATTGAAGAAGATGCAATCGCTGGATCAAGTGTCACATTGAAGACATCCTTCAAGTCGTCATATCCGCTGATTGTCACTTCTTTTCCTGTTGTGATTTCTGCAAGTTTCTTCAAAATTGCAGCGTTTCTTGTGGCTCTTGACTTCTTCGCGATCCACTTATTCAGGAAGCCCAGAATATTTTCTGCTGTGTCCTGCAAAAGTTCCCTTGTAACTTTTAAGATGCCGCCCTTTTTCTTGATCTTGTACTTGATCTGTTTTAACTTCGGCGTTTCTTCCTCTCCGAACTCTTCGCCTTCGTCAACATCGTCCCATGGTGTCGAATCTGCATCGACTTCAAACACTCTGCTTCCTGACAATGTGCTGACAGGCTCAACATTGACATACTGTTCAAGGTCATCGTCTGTTCTTCTCAACTCATGGATGTCTGTCTGAATATCCTGCGGTACAGTGAAGCCGCCGTCTTCGTCTGACTTCTCTGACATTGCGTCCATGATCTTCTGATCCTTTTCATTCAGTTTTGTCTTGCGCATTCCGCAGACAATACGATTGACAAACGCGCGCGCGATGTCTTTCTTGGAAGGTGCTTTGTCCTTACCTTCAGCCTTTGTTGCTTCGTCCTTGTCAATCTGGTCTTTGATGTCCTCGTCCTCGTCATCCTCTAAGTCCATAAGGATGTTGAAACGATCCTGCATGTCCACAAGTTCTGCTTTCGCTTCCTTTGCTTCCTTTGTCTTTCCCTCATTCACAAGGGATTTGATCGCGTTCTTCTTGTCATTGATTTTCTTCAGTAACGCTCTTGCTTCTTTGCTCATTGTTTTTCCTCCGTTTTCTTAAATTCCATACATGTACAGATCGCCCAGAATTTCTTCTGTTTCGTCTGCCTGCTGCTGTCTTGCTTCGATGTCTTCAGCTGTTTCAGTCTTCATTCCTGCTGGCGCATGTTTGAATCTGTCTATCATGTAGCCGACACATGCTGCGACTGCTTCCGCTGATTCATCCACTTTGATGTTGAAATAGTCTGAAGCGCGACACTCTGATGCTTCGCTTTCTGACATCCATGTTTCTGCATTGATCAGTTCTTCAAGCTGGTCTGCTGTCACGCCTTCCTTTGCTTTTGTCATGTAGATGTCTGTGATCATCTGCTGACAGCTGTCAAGCTGGCTTATAACCGCCGCGAAGTCGTCTGCATTGCCCCACGCCATTGTCAGCGGCTTGTGAATCATGATCTGTGCGCCTGTTGACACAACAATGTCATCGCACGCCATAAGGATCACGGATGCGATTGACGCTGCAATTCCGTCCACAATGCCTGTGATATGTCCTTTGTGGCGTTTCAAAATGTTGTATATGCCAATTCCTGCGAATACATCGCCGCCACAGCTGTTGAAGTACACTGTCAGTTCTGCATTGTTGTCAATGCCGTTCAGAAAGTCTGTGATGTCCTGTGGACAGGTGTCTTCTGATGTCCACTTGTCCCACGCCGAAGATACAATGTCGCCGTAGATGTACAGTTCAACGCCGCCTGCTGCCGCGTCTTTTATCTGCATGAAGCCGACATTTTCAATCGTTCTTTTCGCTCGATTTCTTCTTGTGAAGTTCATTTTCTTCGCCATCGTCTTCCCCTCCTTCCTGATCGGTGTCAGGTTCATTCGTTTCGGCTGTTTCCTGCTCCTGTTCATCCTGATCCGTATTTTCGCCGCCTTCTGTGTTTGGCTCATTTATAGGATTGTCAGGATCGCTGTCTTCTTCAGTGTCCTGTTCTTCAGCTTTGTCATACGCCGCCCCGACTTTCGTCAGTGGCACATAAGTTCCATTGACAATCAGTACATCGCCGCCTTCCATGTCCATCAAATCAAGTTTTCTTCTGGCTTCGTTTACTGTTTCAATGCCGTTGTTGATTCCTTCCTTCAGAATCTCCATTTGTGTCTTGCTGTCGGTACGAAGCAGCACTTTTTCATTCATTTTGAAGTACAGCCCTTCTTCCACTTCGTCATCCGATAATAGCTTGTAGTTCACTTCTTCTTCGTACTGCTTCAGCACAAAAAGCATCGTGTCCACATAGAATGACAGCTGCTGCATTTCTGAATTGCTGTATGATGATTTTTCATAATCATTGATCTGGTTTGGTTTAATTCCGAACGCTGCTGCGATCTGAAGTGCTGAATACTTTTTCAACTCAACAAACTGTGAATCTGTCAGCTTAATGTCCAGCGGTGTCAGCTTCATCCCCAGCGGCACAGGAAGAATCTTGCCTGTGTTCTGGCTTCCTGCTCCGAAGCGTTCAAAAGTCTGTCGCAGCTTTGTGGCTGCATCTTCATTCAGTTCGCCTGTGTATTCCAGCACCGCTTTTGCTGTCAATCCGTTTTTATATAGGTTGTTCAGGAAGCGTTGTGATTCAATCACGCCTTCGACTGTCTGCTTCAGGATGTATTGCACTGGAAGCCCGACTATTCCGTTCAGGCAATGCGAAGTCTTGAAGTGCAAGACATCTTCTGTCCTGAATATGTATTGTTCGCCCGAATATTCATCGCTGTACATATACCAGATTTTTCCCTTGCCTGCGAAAATGCCTTTGTCGTCAATAATGATCTGCACCCTGTCTGACGGCATGATCCACATGTCCAGTGCTTTGTATTCGCCGCCGTATTTCTTACGCTTGAACTTCCTGCGTACATAGACATATGCGTTCCCATAATGGTTTCTGTTCATTTCCACGGCGTTCCAGAAGGTTGTCGGTGTCATAAAAGGGTTCGGACGTTGCTTCATAAGCCTTGCAATGTCGTTGTCTATCGGCTCACTGATGCCCTTGTTTGTCTTCTGGTAAAGTTTCCACGGCATTTTTGCGACTGTTTCTGACATCATTTTCAAACAAGTGAAGTATGTCACGTCTGATGTCGGCTTCTTGCTTTCACTGTCGCGCTTAATTCCAACCCATTCCAGAAAAGATTCATCATTCAGCGTTGCTGTATCTGTTTCAATATTCATTCCGAATGCTTTCATAATTCCTTTGTTCAGTGTTTTCCACATATTCAACCTTGCGCACCTCCCTTCTGTCGCAATTTCTCTGTGCCTGCAAACCAAATATCAAGGTATCTGTTGACATCTGGCTTGATTTCGCCCTTCATTGCCATCATCCATGCGTCAATAATTGCATCCACGATGTCAATTCGTTCTGTCGTGTATTCCTTGTCAATCTTGATTTCTCCGAAGCTGTTCGATGTCGTCTTCGCGTTTGCAATAGACCACTTCATTGCTTCGTTTCCGTCATGTTCGACATGTCCTGCTTCCAGTTCCAGTCGGAAGTCCACTGTCGGATCGTTCAATTCTCGCGCTGACTGTTTGACAGCAATGCTGTCAAATCCAAGTGCTTCCAAATCTGTCAGGAATGCGGAAGCATTGTGAGGATCGTAACAAATCCACTGCACATCCAATTCATACAGCTTCACAATCTTCTTCAGGTACGCAATAATGTACTTGTAGTCAGTTTTCACACCGCCCATTGTTTCAGTCACTTCGACCAGTCCTTGTCTGATCCATAGATCATAAGGTACGCGGTCAGTCTTGATGTGTTCTTCAACCCTTCGCTTCGGGATGAAGCTGTGTGCGTGTACGAAGTAGCATTTGTCTTCGCCTTGCATGAATGGGATCACGATTGCGATTGATGTCAAGTCGCCGCCTGATGACAAGTCAAGTCCGACATAAGCCTTCTGACCTCTGAAGTCAGCCAGTGTCTTCTTGACTGCTGCCCTTGTCCAGACATCCATGTCCTTGATATAGACATCATTCGTCCACTGAATCCACATGTTAAGCTGCTTGACGATGAAGTCGCGCAGTGTTGATCCTCCCATTTCCTTCGCCGTTGCAGCAATCGGGATCATGTTCTGCAATGCGTCCCTGTCATATTCCAGAATCGGGTTTGCCTTGATCCAGTTTTCAGGTGTCCACATATCGTCAGATTCATTCATCTGCGCGATGTAAATGAACTGTGAATCATTGCTTGCAACACCCTTCAGGACTTTCACACAGTATTCATACAGCGCAAAACACGGCGATTTCAGGTCAAATCCTGCTGTCGTGATCACGCTGATCAGTGCCGACTTCATTTTCTTGATGCCGCCTTCAAGCAGCTTGTACATCTGATCATCTTTGTGCGCGTGATATTCGTCCACTATTCCCAGATATGGTCTGAATCCATCAATCGACTTCGTGTCGCCTGACAGTGCCTTGATCTTGCTGTGTGTGATCTTGCAGTCGATTGTTGAATTGTGTTCGTGAATCTTGAAGCACTCTGACAAATCGCTGTCGGAATTTATGAACTTCACAATTTCGTTGAAGACAATCATTGCCTGATCTTTCTTTGTGGCTGTACAGTAAACCTGACCATATTTGTACTTGTCAAAATTGCCGTAATAAGCCGCCAAAATACCATTCAGGAATGACTTGCCGTTCTGTCGTCCCAGCTGTATATAACTGGTTCTGAATCGTCTGTGATGTCCGTCTTTAGTTCTCCATCCGTTCAGGCTTCCCAGAATGAAGCACTGGAATGGATATGCCGTCACTGGCTGTTCTTCTTCGCCTTCCGCAATAGTCAGTGTTTCAGCGAAGTCAATGATCCTTTCTGCTTCTTCAACATCAAAGTAATAGCGATATGGCGCAGCTTCAGCCGCTTTCATGTCGTCTATATGTCTTTGACATGCTGCTTTGACCAGATCGCCAGCAACAATCTTGTCCGCAAGGACATCCAGCGCGTATTGTGTAGCTCTATCTGTTGTCATGTGTTCGCCTTATGCGAATTTCGCGAACTTGTTTTCTTTCGGTGTTTCCTTGTCTGCTTTTGGCACTACAAGGCGACAGCGGCTTGACACTGTCAGTCCGAAGTCCGCAGCCCCCTGACGACACTGCTTGAAGTATCTGTCTTGAAGTAGCGCAAGTCTTTCCACTTCTCCGTTCACGACTTCTTTTCTGATCTTCACTGGCTGTCCGTATTCGTCCAGCTGCTTTGTTGCGATCTCAATTTCCACCATGATCGGTTGTCTGTTCAGTTCTTGCGTGACTGCGATGTATTTTTCTTGTGCGATGACCAGTCTTGCAAGTGCATCAACATCAAGGTTCGATATGAGGTCAATCGCACGAAGTTCCTTCACGATTTTCTTGAAGGTTCTTTTCTGTGTCGGCGATAAGTATTGCGGTGCTGTCACTTTGTCCGCAGCCGCTTTCACTTCTGTTCGCTGACGTTCTTCAATTTCTGCTTTTGTCAGGTGTTTTTTGCCTTTTGCTTGTACCAGCGCGATCGGCTGTCGTTGTCCTGCCATTCTTCTGCGACCTCCCTTCTTTGCTGGTTTCCTTGCGGTGTGTCAGAATCTGACACGCACCCTTTTTCGGATGCCCTGATCTGGATTTTCCGTGGGGAGTTTTCTCCACGGAAAAGGGGAAGCGCGACTAAATAAACTTAACCCGATACTTTTTCATACTCCCCCTGTCGCCTTCCAGTGGCGTTCTATCAGGTCATACAACATCTTTTGTGTCGCTTTTTTTGTCTGTTCATCCTTGCTGTACAAGGCTTCAATGATTCCATGGCTGTGATTGCTCAATGGGATCAGATTGGTTGCATCAAGTCGTCTGTTCCAGTCGTCTTCAATAGGTGTGATATGATGCACCATGTCAGCTGTCTGTATTACATGCAGCACATAGAAGGCATATATATCAACGCCATCAAACCGCCTGATTGTTTCGGCTCTTGTCTTCCTCCACTCACTTGATACATAGAAGGCTGCTGTCTTCTTGTTTCTTCGGTGTTTGTTGTATTCCATGTGTCTTGACTGCTGCCCTGCTGCCTTCGCTGCACAGGCTTCACATTCAGCTATATTCTGCGGTATTAAAGCCCCACATCTGCACTTGTGAAATAACAAACCCTTGCACCACCTTCCTACTGCTGCATATGCTTCATATAGCCGTCTGTATAGGCTCTATATGCAGCCGCTTATATATGCCCCTTATATATGCCCTATATATGCGCCCCTGTCAGGTATGCCCCTATATAAAGCCTTGTTTTTATGCTTCCTGTGGATGCCCTATATAAGCACCCACATTCCGCAAATAAGAGGGCAGAAATGCAATAAAAAGACCGATGCAACACTTCTGTGCTGTTTCGGTCTTTCTGTACAACATTTCACGATACTATTTTACTTTAGAATTCTCCCTATAAAAACCCTCACTTTTTCCACGCTTTTCCCACACTTTCGTTTTCATTTCCCTTGAAAAACGCCTTTTTCAGATCGCGTTTTTCAAATTCCGTTAATTCCGAATAATTTGACAGACATTTTCTTCAAAATCGCCTTACACCAGTTTGAAGGGCTGTTTTTTCCACAATCCAGCTGATCCGCGATTTCTTCAAAGGTCAATCCGTCAATATAGTGCATTCTGAACGCTTCATACTTGTACAATGTGCCTTCTTTCCTGCTTTCGGTTTCCAGTTCGGTCAATGCCCTGTCAATGTTAATTATCATCATCGCTGTGACCATTTTGGCTTCCTTGACAGATTTCAGCTTTGCATTTTCGCCCTTCAGGACGCTATATGCTGCTTCTGTGACCTCTTCTTCTTCCGTGATCGCATTATTGATATATTTTTTCAGGTCGATATATGATTCCATCAATCTTCGTGTGTTATACAGTGTTTTTTTCTTCTCTGCTCTCTTTTCTTCAATTTTGACTTCAGCAAACGCCTTTCGCACCGCGATTCTGATTGCTTCCGTCATGTCCTGCTGCGTTTCATCGCTATTTTGCACATTGCACACCTTCTTTCTACTTTTTAGGCTTTCGCCTTTCGTTCCTTCTGGCTTTTTCAATCGCCTTCGCCCTGATCATCGGCATTCCTTTCATTTTGCGCCTGTTGTTGCTGATCAGTTCCTTGCGCAGCTGCAATCCTGTCCATTTCGTCTTCCTGAATGCTTCTGCGATTGCTTTTCCTACCTGTTCAAACGCTGGCTTCAGTCTTTCAAATGTTTCTGTGATACTCTTTACCATTTTTCTTCCTGTTTCCTGCGCCCATTTTACTGTTGATTCAAGCAGCACTTCGATTTCTTCTTCAGGAAGTCCGCTGTATTCCGATACAGCCTTGATCATTTCTTCTTTTGTCCATTCAGGATCAATCTTCAATCCTCTTGTGACTGCTGCCAGCTTCATCACATCTGCGCTGATGTTTCTTTCAGCTTTCGGCTGCTCTGCTTCTTCTTCTGGTTCAGGTTCTTCCACGACTGCTGCCCTGACAGCTTCCTGTCTGTCTTCTGCAATCAGTTCTTGTGTACGCTCTGCGATTTTCTCTGACAGATCGTCTTTTTCTTCCTTCTGTGGCTTTGCATTCTGCCCCATAAGCCTGTTTTTTATCTTTGTTGCATATTCCTTCAGTTTCACGTCTTTCACTCCTTCCTGCGCCTTTATGTAAAAGGCAAATCGTCAACGCCGTCTGGTATGTTCATAAAGCCATCGCCGCTGTCTGGTGCTGGCTGTGGTCTTGACTGGTTGTCGCCTGCTGCCGCTTTGTTTTCTGCAAATTCAGCTGTTTCGATGACGACATCTGTTGTGTAGACCTTGCGTCCTTCTCTGTTTGTATAGCTTCCAGTCTGAATACGACCTTCGACCGCAAACTTTGTCCCTTGCTGTCCGTACTTCTCGAAGAACTGTCCTGTCTTTCCGAATGCTACACAGGAAATGAAGTCAGCTGACTGTCCTTCCTGATCTCTCTGGACTCTCCTGTCAACCGCAAGTGTGAAGCGCGATATTGCCATAGGCTCTGCGCCTTCTGTATATCGTGTCTGTGCATCCCTTGTCAGCCTTCCCATCAATATGACCTTATTCATTCTTCTTTGCTCCTTTTTGTTCTTTGTTTCCTTTGACTGCTGCCTTGATTATCTCTGTAACAATCAAGATGATCAGTGCTGTCAGGACTGCTATGAATCCCAACTGCAATATAATCACGATAATTCCACCCAGATTGCTGATCGCCTGTTCAATCCATATACTTCGCATGTTTTTTCTATCTCCTTCGGTTCATAATGTCTTCATAAAGTTTCTTGTATGTGTTGCGCTCCGTTTCAAGCCGTATGATGCAATCGTGTTCGCTTTCAAGTACATCATCACTGCTGTGTGATGCCCCCCCCCGATTGATTTTCGGGTTCTGGCTGTGTGTTTGCTCCCACGTCCAGATTCAAAGCTATCTGAAGCGCAATGTCTATCTGCTGCATTTCTCTTTCTGTCACACTGCCGATTCTGTTGTTTAATCTTTCCACGCTGATTGTTGTCGGCTGTTCGCATAGTGCTTCCGACACTCTTCCAGTTGTTCTGATCGTCACATGTGTTGACATGTCTTTCTTCGGCTGTGATGTCAGGAACACAACGACCACATCGCCGCTGTGTTTGTTCAGGAAGTCAGCCGACACAATGACGGCTGGTCTGTCCTTCCTGATCTCGTTTCCTCTCTGTCCTCTGTTGTTGTTGATATAATACACATCGCCGCGTCTGACATCGAACTGCTGCTGTGTCTTTGTGAAATGTTCGTACATGTTTTTATTCCTCCGTATATTCTGCATACTGTTCTTTTAGCATCTTTGAACGTGCCTGAATGTCGTCTGCAAGTTCTCTTTCTTTGTTTTTGTATGTCTGCGCCCTTGCTGGTCTTTTTGCCCTGATTGCGTTCTTGACTGCCGTCTGAAGCTGTCTGCGCTTCTGGATCGCTATTCGTTGCACCCTGTCAGTGATTGTGATTGTGTAATGCGCACCACAGATCGGACATTCATAATACTGTTCAATGATGTCGTTGTGTTCTTCGTCCTGTGTGATTACTCTTTTTTGAATCTCGATCATGTCAGGTGTGAATGTCGCTGTGCATTTATTGCAGATTATTTCATTCATGTCGATTCCCCTTTCTGCTGTTTATGCCTGCTGAATCTTGATCAGTTTCATCAAGAATCTTGCTGACAGTTCTTCTTCTTTCTCTTTTCTTTCCTCTTTCGTCATGCCTTCCTTGTCGTCAAGTTCTGCAATCTCGTCCAGAATGTCTGCCGCTTCCCTGAATGTCTGTGCCATTTCCTTGATGTCGTCTTTTGTCTGCATGTTCTTTTCCTCCTATGCTCCATATTGCAGTGTTCTGTTGTCTGCGTACTGTCCTGCGCCTGCTGCCGCTTCCTGAAGCGTTTCTTCTACTTCTCCCAGCCCTAAAATGCAATAGCCATCTTCAAGCCCTGTGAAGTCTTCCAGCATGTACACAATTTTCTTTGTGATTGTTCTGCCTGTCGTTGCTCCGTTCTTGTACTCATGCAATACGATTGTGTCGCCTTCTTTATATCCGCGGTCATTCTTTCGCAGTTCAAATGTCTTGCGCCCTGTTTTTACATCATCAAAGAATGTCGCCCCCAGTTTTACATCATGCACTTTCTTTTCCTGTTGTGAAGGAAGCTGCTGCATCTTTTCTTCGTCTGCCTTCTCGCGAAGTTTCTTTGCTGTTTCTCTGTCAATCGCGTCCTGTTCTTCGCTGTATCTTTCTTCTTCGGTCTTTTCGGCTTCTGCCTTGTTGATGTACTGATCACAGCTTTGACATGTTCCTGTCTTCACATTACAGTCTGAATATCTCTTGCAGCTATAACACAGCGATGTGATGCTTTCAGGGTGTGCATCTTCCCATTCGTCTTCTTCCTCTGTGTCCTCTGCATCGTCTTCAGGTTCTTCGATCTCTTCTTCTGCTTCTATGAACTGGTCAATGTCCATTTGACCTTCAATCTGTTCTGCTGCCGCCTTTTCCTCCTGCTGCTGCTTGATCTCTTTCACTTCTTTGTATGTCAAGCCGTTTTCCTGATAGCGTTCCAGCATTTCTGCTTGTGTTTCTTCATTCATTCCGCTGATCATATAGGCAGCAGAAAAAGTCAGGCGACCTTCTTTCAGTTCTTTTGAAAATTCAGGGATCAGATGCTTTTTTATGCTCTCAATCTGCGCAACCTTTGTCGGTGCTATTTTCAGGAAATATGCAACGACATCGCGAATGCGACCGCTGTTCAGGTCAATTCCCATGATCGTTTGTCCGTTTTCCTTCATGCGCTGCAATATTTTCTTCAGCTTGTCTTCTTCTTCCAGAAGGTCTGACACTGTCTTGTTTCTGTAATCATTCGCGATGATCAGGCGAAGCGTTTCTTCTTCCTCTGACGCTGGTGTCTGAATCTGACACGTTGCCTTTTCAAATTCTGTATAGCCCTTTTCAACAAGTATCTTCAACGCACGCCATCGCCTTTCCCCTGCTATGATTCTATATTCGCCCCTGTCGCAAGGATCGCGGACGACTTCAAGATTTTCCATCAATCCAACAAGCAGAATCTTTTGTGCCAGTGGTTCGATGTTCTCAACCGAATAGAAGTTTTTATCATTGCTGTACATTTTATTGATGCTGACATCCTGTGTCCTGAAGTGTGCCTTCGGTGTGTTGTCCCCGACTGCTGCCTTCTTTGCGTTTGCGTTCAGCTGTTCCATTACATTCCACGCCATTGTCAGTCCTCCTGTTCTCTGAAGCATATTTCTATTGCTTTCAGTTCTTTGTCTGTTGTGTTGCTTAGGTCAATGTGTGTGTCATTGTCTGGATAGTCTTTTTTATTTATCATTGACCTGATTGTCTTTTTCAGTGCTTCCGTATCGACAACAATCTTCAATGTTTCCCTTGCCTTCGATAGTGCCTTGTCGATCTGTCTGTCTGTCATTGGTTTGCTGTCAATCTCTTCGACCTGTTTCCAGAACTCTGTGTCTTCAATTTCGTAAAATTGTGACATTTTGTCCTTGAATGCAGTCAGTCTGTTTTCCGCATACTCTTTCTGCTCTGTTGCCGCCTTCAGCTTTTCAAAGTCTTCAATGCTGATTGTGACTTGCCCTTTTAATTCCATCGCATTCCATCCTCCCTTCTTCTCTTTACATTCAGTTTCAATGTCACTTTCGGAACTCCGATGCCAGCTTTGCGAAGGTATTCTGACAGCCTTGCAAGGTCTGTGACATAATTTTTTTCGTATACACTGCCATGTATTTCGTCAACGTAGTATTGTTCTTCATTGCCGTAGATCGTTATGTCATTGTGCGCAGTCAGAAGTGTCTTGATTTGATATGCAAGTGTCTTCCCTGTCCTTCTTCCTTCATGCGGATATGTGATGCCTTGTGACAGGATATATTCTGACTGCCATGTTTCAAGTTTTATTCCCAGCGCATGTTCTATTCTGCCAAGTGTCTTTTCGTTGCAGCCGTACATGTCCGAATGCAACCTTGCAACCGCATTTCGTGTCATTGCATCTGCGCCATATTCATCGCCGTCCGCTAACGTAAAGGAATACGCCCTGTTTGTTTTTGTGTTTTTGATGTACACAAGATTTCTTTCCAGTGTTCCTTCCGTCTGCCTGATTTCGACTTTCAGATTTTCTTCGTTTTTTGTGATTCCTGTGATTATCTCATACACTCCCATGTTCACACCTCTTTCATCAATTCGTATGTTGCTGCACGATAGTCCTGCGTCACGATGCAGTTCTTTGAAAACTTCGGAAGCGGCACTTGTGCGACTGTTGACTTCTCTGCGATTATTGACCGCCTGATCGCTGTCGCGAAGCAATCGTGTCCTGACTGTGTTTTCAGCCATTCTTCGACCTGAAGTGTCGTCTGGTTCTTCTGTCGCATCGTCATCAATACTTTCATGCGAATGTCAGGGTTTATTCTTCTGAACGATGTCAGCTGACTGTCCATGTTCGCAGCTGCTTCAATCTCGAAGCCGCCAATCTTGACAGGCACAATCACAAGGTCTGCTGCAATCATCACGTTTGTGACTGTCATGTCCATGATCAGACCACAATCAACAATGCAATAATCATATATAGTTCTGACTTCATTCATCGCTGCTGCAAATCGAAGAATCTGATCTTCTCCTTCTTCCTGAAGCAACGTCATGTTTGTTCGCATCAAATATCCGTTCGCTGGTATGATGTCAATGTTTCCATATGGTGTTGTTTGGATCAGGTCTGTTGTCGAATATGCGCCGCCTGCTGCCTGATGATTTTCAAGCAATTCTGACATTCCCTGTCCTTCAGGATCAAATCTGTCGTAAAGAAGTGATATGTTTCCCTGCTGATCCGCGTCACAGATCAGCACTTTCTTTCCTTTTTCTTCGCCCATTATGTAGGCGATAGCTGCTGCGGTCATTGTCTTTCCGATGCCGCCTTTTTGATTCATTACTGCTATTATTTTCATTGATGTGCTTTCCTCCTGTTTATTATTTTCATGTGTCTTCTTAACCTTCTCGCGTGTTCGTCCGTCACAATGTATTTGTCACAATCTTGAAGTCGCCTGTCTGTTCCTTTTCCGTCATAATGCTTGCAATAGTCACATGTGAAGCAAGGTTCTTTCATTTCTCCTGTGCATGTGTCTGGCGTTTCCACATTGTTTGCGCAGTGGCTACACACGCAGCCGCCGCAAGGAAAAGCATATTGTTTTCTGACTTCTTCTTTTCGCTTCGGCTCTTTTGGTATGATCCCAAGTTCCTGCAATGTGATTTGATGTGCTTTTCTATCGTCTTGCATTTCTTTCCTTCTTGCTGTTCTCCCAGCTGATCACTGCTTCCCTTGCCCTGTCGTATAGGTCTGTGTCGTTTGCTTCTTCAATCTTGATGATCTGTTGTCTGTCTGTTCCTTCGCCTTTATATATCTTTATCCATCCATCGTCATATATTGAAGTGTGGCTTGACATCCGCAGTCCGTACTTCCTTGCGATCGGTCTGTATATGTCATAAAACTGTCTGACCGCTGCCGCATATCCGTTCATGTCCTACACCTTCAGCGGTTTCACTTCGCCGTCTTTCCATACGCTGTTGTTCTGCTCTTTCATGCGTTCTGCTGTTTCCGTGACTGCGGTGTCTGAATCTGACACATGAATGTGTGTCTGTAAGCACTTCAAATTCAAGTATTTTTCAAGAACTTCAACCGCGTCCCTTGCCGTGTAGCATGTCGCGACATAGTGTCCTGCTGCTGCCATATCGGTCAAGAACTCTTTCTGTGACGGCTGGTGCCTGCCCTTGTCATACTTCATTTCGATGTATAAGCCGCAATATATTCCTTTCGGGTACGGAAGGCATAAGTCGGACACGCCTGACTTCACGCCCATCTGCTTCAGCTTTATTGCTTCGGCTCTGTTCCTGCTGCCGCCGTTCGGGATATGATGCAGCCATTTCAGTTCAGGATATTTCTGCATCTGCCAAGAAGCCCAGCTGATGACATTGATCTGTTCGGTATCTTCCGAACGCAACGCATACTTCATGTTCATCGCATTTCCTCCATGATTTTCATATCGTGCATAATGTCGCCAGTGAAGCCCAGCCGCTTCATTTTCCTGAATGCCGTCAGGTCTTCAATGCCTGACATTTTCACGATCCAGCCTGCAAGAAGCTGTCTTGACTTTTTATACATGTCCCTGACTTCTTCCCTGTGTGCCGCCAGCACGTCCGCTGTTCGTGTGATTATGATTTTTCTTTCAATGCTGTCCTGTGCGATTCCTTTTCGGTGTAGTTCTTCTTCGATCACTTTCACTGCGTAGATTTCCGCTTTCGTGACTGCCTGTCCCAGACACAATCTTTTTTCGTTGTCCACTTTTATTCCTCCTTCGTTTCCTGTCTTTCTTTCTCTGCCTTCAGCTGCGCTGCTCTTTCCATGATCGCTGTGTTGTAGCTGTATTTATACACGCCATGATTCCACAAGTTTTCCTTTGCTCCCTTTGTTCCGTAGTTGTAGACCGCAAGAACGTAATATGGGCGCACATCTTCTGGAACTTCCTGCAAACTGTCCTGAATCTCCTTCAGGTAATCAATGCCGACTGTCACATTCTGATATGGATTTGTCAGATCAGTACAGTTCAGGCGTTGCATTCTTTCTTTGTGCCATTTCTGTGCTATCTGCATATATCCCCATGATGTGCCGCCATCGCCTGAAGCGTTCCAGTTGCATTCGCTTTCCCTTTCGATCAGTGCGAACACCATTTCGTAATCAACGCCATAATTCTGACAAACAATGTATGTGTATATTTGCGCCATTACTGGAAACTTGCCGCCTGCTGCCTTGCATTCGTCTGATATTTCGTGATAGCAGAATCCTTCCATGTCTTCGCCGCTCCAATCCTGTGACATTGTATTGAATGGATATTCTTCATCTGCATTCAAGTCACTTTCTGTCTGTTCTTCTGCTTCGCTTTCCTGTTCTGTTGGTGTCTTTCCCTTTGTGCTGATCATGCCGCCGATCGCGAATCCAATCATTACCGCCACATATATTATGATGAATGTGATCAGGAAAGCTGCTGCCGTCTTTGGCTTGCGCTGAATGAAGTTCTTTGCCGTCCTGATGAAGTTATGTGCCGCATCGCGCAACTGTCTTTTTCTTTGTCTTCTTCTTCGCTGTTTTCTGCTTAATCTTACTTGTCGCTTTGTCAATCTTTTCTCCTTCCTGTGGCTGTTTATACATCCTTGCGTATATATAAAATCTGCCATTCATGTTGTTGTATCTGACTTCATACGATGTCAGCTTGTAGCCGTCTGCTGCATACCATTTCTTCAGCTTGTCTTCAAGATCGCATCGTCCTGTCACAACTTCGTCAATGTCCTTCTGCTTGAACTTGTAGTGGTTTTTATGTACTTCAGGCTTTTTCAATCCTTTGCTGGCTTTCCATGCCTTTTGATACTTCCCGACTGGCTTCGGCTCTTTTCCTTTCTTGTCAGGGTGCTTCTGTTTCGTGATGTAGTTCGCCATTCCTGACAGTCCGTTTTCGTCCTTCTGAAGTCTGCGCACCTGATTCCTGCGCCCCTTCTTCCACTTTTCTTCAACCGCTTCCAGCCCCATGTCGCCGTCACATACAAAATGATGATGCCAGCGTCCTTTGTCCGAACACTCTGTCACATACACATAACGCAGCTTTGCAAGCCCCTTCTTTCTTCGCTCATAGTTCAAGCGTCCTATGTACAGCGTCATGTCGTGTTGTGCTTCCTTCATGCTGTTCGGCATGTTGCCGTCTGTATATGTCAGTGTCCCCCAGATGTCATTGTCCGTGAAGTTAGCATTGATCGTCCGTTCACATTCCTTCCCGCTGTTCTTCTCATTCAGATTTCTTTGTGCCTGTCTTTGCTTCTTCAGCTTTGCTTCGTCTGGTATCTGCTCTTTCTGTCCTCTTCTGAACTCTGGATATATTTCAATATCCATCTGCTCTGCTGCCTTTATCTCCTTAGTGGCATATATTGATCTGACCTTGCCTTCATTCAGCATCCTGCACATGTTGTCTTCTTCCAAGTCAGTCAACATCTTCTGGTATGCTGCTTCATAGTCATAATCTACATACACAGCTTTCTTCCTTCTCTTCATGTCCTTCTTTGCTCCTGTTATAGATATTTATATATTTCTTTGATTTGTTACTATCTATTACAAGGACGCGAAGCCTTTTGAAAGTCCCTGATTTATTGACTTTTTTGGAAGTCTGCTGTATAATTTTTTATAGATGTGCAGACCTTAAAAAGTCACAATCTGGATCGCCTTCGGAAGCCGCCAAGCTAGTCCGAAGGCTTTCTTTTTTTGTCCTTCAAGATGCTTTCGCTGCCTTTGTCTTAATCTCTGACAGCTGCACCCTGACACCATCATTCCTGTTCGACAGGATCATTGCTATTGCTTCAAATATTCTTCTTGCATCTGGTGTATTCATGCGTTTTCCTCCTTGTATCTGTTTTCCCAGAATGGACAGTCTTCTGTTTCTCCGAATCTCTCCGCTTCTTCCTCTGTCATTTCATCTTCTTTGTCGCAACCTCCGGACATTGTTGCTGTTGTGCTTCCGTATGGTACAGAATCCCAGCAAGCGTTCTTGCAGTCATAACATGTCTTTGTCGGTCTGCTCATGCGTTTTCCTCCTACATTCCAGCACCCCTGAATATAACTACCATTGAAGGGAATGGGGCTGCCTGTTTGCTGTTTCCGAACTTCAAACGCCCCTTCACAAATCTGATTTCTGATCGGTGCTGAATGAAGTCGTGAAAATATCTTGTGTCTGTTCTCGCTGGTATCAACATAACAACAATCGTGTTGTCTTTTGTCCCTTCTCTGTATGCCTTTTCAACCCAGTCTGTAATCGCTCTACCATACGGAGGATTGCAAAACACGCGATACCCCCCCAGTCCTTTGAAAGACCATTGTCTTCCTTTGTGAAATACTTTTCACACTTGTGATTCTGTTCGTTAGCGCAAGGATCAAGGTTGAAATGAAATTCCTGATCAAGTTCTCTGAAGAAGTCGTCAGGTGTCGCCCACTGATCTGTCTTGCTGCTGTACATGACATCTATGTTCGCCATTGCTTTTTCTCCTTTCTTGTTTTCTTCTTTTTCAATCTATTCAGTGGTAAGATCGGGCAGTTTCCCATGACCTTTGTGTCACATGTTCTTTCGGGTGTTGGGATCACTTCGCCTGTCAGGAAGCACATGCCATCTTCTTGCATTTCTAAATCAGTCAGCCAGAATGGACAGTTCGTGCATGTGTCTGGCATGTGTTCCGCAGCTACCACGAAGCCATGTTCTTCAAATCCTACTATCATCTTCTATCCCTCAATTCTCTGTGTCATGCTCTTGTCTTTCATTGCTGACATAGCCATCTGCATCCGCATCGCATCTTCGTCAGACATTTCAACATCGTCTTGCGGTCTTATTATCATTTCTTCTTTGGTTGGGAAAATCTTGTGTTTCTGTACGAAGCACTTGAAGAAGAAGTCGTGTTCTTCTTTCCATGTTTCACAGTAAAATTCATATTCAATCCCGATCTGAATTGCCTGCGCTTTTGTACACTGTACGCCCTGAATAGTTTTCTTTCCTTTTCCTGATCTGTAGTGATACATCTGATTCAATCCGTCTTTTCCTAAGACTTTGTATATTGTCTGTTTCAGCAAGCGCAATTCAAAGTCGTTGTGATATTTCCATTCATGGTCTTCCAGCTTGTCATCTGACAGATCGCTTTCTTCAATGTCGTATTTTTTCATAAGCTGCTGCAATTTCTTCTGTGCGCCTTCTTTTTCGCCGCCCACTCCGCGTTCTGCAAGTCTTTGCAGCTTCTTCATCAATTCAACTTTCTTTTCATCAATCATTGTTCGTTCTCCTTCACATACTGCTTTCGCAAAGTCCAAAATAATTTTTTCAACATTCCCCCTTCTGGTCATGTATTATGCTGTGTCGTTTGTTTTCGCATTAAAAACATCCCTAAAACCTGTTGACCATCCATGTGTAATTCTGGCAGTACACACACGCCGCTATGTTTTCACAGTATTCATCCGACTGGCTTTCAGCTTGCCATCGTCAGGATGAAGGTTGCCATCCTTCATCGACAGGGCTTGCGCCCTGTTTCGGCTGTCAGTCTGATATTTCGTCACAATTCTTGCTGTATTCCCAGTCTTCCGATTCATCGTCAAACCAGTGGAATGTACAGCCTTTTCTTCCGTCCACGTCTATTGTTCCGTAGAAGTAGCAGCCTTCGCAGCCGCCTTGCGCTTCGTATTCTTGCAGTGTCATTCCTTGTCGTCCTCCTGCTCTGTTGAATATCTTGATATTTTCACAATCTTCTGTGTCGGTATGTCATCCATGTACATATATGCTTTGCAACCGAAGAAGGCTTCGTTGTGATCGTGTGCTTCCACAACCTTCCTTTCTTCCAGTTCGACTTCAAAGATCGTTCCTGTTTCATGTCCGCGGATTGCAACAAATCGTGCTGCTTCAAGTGGCTGTTTGCAGATATACACGCCGCCGTCTATTCCTTTTCGGATCACTCCGTCCTGCATGATCTTTTTTGCATTTTCATGTGTTGTTGCGTGGAAGTATCTGCTGCGCTTCCCTTTTTCCCACAAGTCATATTTGCTCATGATCTCCATGTACTTCATATCAATCTTTGACTGATCCTGCGCACACTCGATCAGGTGCTTTCTTTCTGCTTCATCCGTAACCTTCGCCAGTTCTTCTTCTGTGAATAAATTCTGTTTCGTGTTCATGTTGTACTTTCCTTTCATTTACTCCCCGACCATTCCTGATCGGGGACATCCTATGCCCTTTTAGGCTGTTTTCACTGGTCTGTTTTCTCCTGCCGCCCACATCATCATCCCTTTGATGACCATTCTGTCGCTGTCAGACATCTGCTTCAGCAGCATAATAAATTCGCTGACATCTTCGGTCTGGCTGTTCAGGTTTTTCTTTTCGTTCGTAACTGCTGCCATGTTGTTTCCTCCCTTCGTTCTGTGATGTTTATATGATCCCTTTGGTTCTTGCAAGGTTCATCGCGTTTTCAAGGTCTTTCAATGCGTGCATCTGAACGATGATGTCGTCCCATTCCTTCTGATATGCTTCATCCTGTTCCTTCGTCCAGTTCCAGCAACCAGCCTGTCTGTCACAGTAATAGTTGTATTTCTGTCTTTCGTGAAGTTCTGCTGACTTTCTTTTGTCGCTCACATACTGAAGCAGCTTGTCGAAGTTGTCCTTGATCTCTGCTTCTCGATCCACTGTTTTGTCCGCTTTTTCAAGTGCTGGCTTTGTTTCATATTCTGAAATATTGATCCTGATTGTTTCTGCTCCCATATTCAATTCAAGTGCTGCGTTCAGGTCTGATATGTGGAAGCCTTTGTATTTGCTGTCTGTTGATGTTGTGTTAAATATTGGATAGCCAGCGCGAAGGCTGTCAGGTTCGTTTCTGCTGTAATCTGTTGGGAAAAGTTTGTCTGCAAGCTGCCACGCTTTTTCCTTTGTTGCTACTGTCGCGATCATGTTCATGTTTTCTGCTCCCTTCTTGTCCTTTTTTGTGTAAGAAACAAAAGTGCTGTGTCATCTCGCGCGATTGATTCTTCCGCTTAACATCTTCTTGTTTTAGGGGTAAAGTGTTGTTTGGCTCAACCTATCCGCTTTCTTCAAATAGTGCGGTACACTGTGCTTTCTTGCCCTGATGTTCCTGCTTTCTTCAACTACTTTGACGGATCATGTTTATTCTGCACACGCTCTGTCTGTTATCCTACAGCCTGACCGCCATGTCACTTGCGTGCCGCCCTCTCGCTTCATCCGTTCTTTCCTGCTTTCTTCTGTTGCTTACAGTTACAGTATAGATGCTTACAGTCACTTTGTCAACAGTTTTTTGTTGCTTACGGTAACTTTTTTATTGACCTTTGCTTGCTGTCGTGTTATTCTACAATCAGAAAAGCAAATATACAGAAAGGTGGAATAAATATGACAAATGGCGAACGCGTCAACGAAGTGCGAAAATCACTTGGTTTAACTCTTGAAAAGTTCGGGGAAAAGTTAGGTGTAACAAAAACCACTATTTCCAGAATCGAAAAAGGTGTGAACAACTTAACTGATCAGATGGCAATTTCTATCTGTCGTGAATACAATGTGAATTATGATTATTTAATGTATGGCGAAGGGGAAATGTTTGACGACCTTCCGCAGACAATCGTTGATGAATTGTGTGCGCAGTATGATTTGAACGATTTTGACAAGGCACTTGTTGAAATGTATGTGTCTTTACCAGCTGGAAGCCGTGAACGAATCAAAGAATATATGAAGCAGCTAGTCAAGAAGGTTGGTTGGGATAAAACTGAATAAAGGAAGTGATCTATTGAACATTATTTGTCTTGATACAGAAACAACAGGACTGAATCACTATGACGATGAAATTCTTCAGCTTTCTATTATTGACGGCTCTGGTGCAATCCTTTTCAGTGAATATGTGAAGCCTGTTCATCACGAATGCTGGACTGATGCTGAAAAAGTAAACCACATAAGCCCTTCAATGGTAAAAGGCTGTAAGCCGCTTTTATATTATGCACATACTATTCAACGCATTTTAGAAAATGCAGACATGATTGTCGGTTATAACATTCACGGCTTCGATTTGCCTTTTATATTTAATTCTGGCATTGAATATCATGCAAAAGAAAATTCTATTGTCGTTGATGTAATGCTTGCATTTGCTGAAATTTATGGGCAAAAGCGTTACAACGAATATAAATGGCAAAAGCTGAAGACATGTGCAGAATATTATTCATATAGCGAAGACAGCTGGCACAATGCGCTTGACGATGCAAAAGCAACACTATTCTGCTTTTATAAAATCTTCGGCGATGTTCCTGAAGTTCCTGTGTATGCGACTGGCGTTTATCGTTCGGTTGATAATATTATTAAGCATGAAGATCAAAAGCCTGTTGAAGTTGTTCCAATTCCTAAAAGTGGAAATATTCTGATCGGCTTCGGTATTTTTATGCTATTAGGTTTCTTCGTTGCTTTCAATCCTGTGTGTATTGTGATTGCTGCGCCGCTTTTATATTTTGGTTTCAAGCGTCATAAAGCATATAAAGAATTTAAGCAAAACAAAAGGAAGCAGTGACCTGACCAGTCCTACTTCCTTTTACTTTATCCGTGTATGTATACATACTTTATGTATTTATATATGCGCTTCAGCTGTGCATCCGACAACTTATTCAGAAGCGTGTTGATTCTCTTTCGGATCATCGGCTTCCCTCCCTTCTCTTGTCGGGATTGTATCATGGAAATTATTGGAATAAAAGACCGCTTCCAGTTATTTCCATATATCAGGAAATAAGCGTCAGAAGCATTGTCGGCGCACAGTTTATCATTTATATTCAGAATCAAACAGATCAGTGATCTTGACATCAAGTGCAGCTGCTATCGCTTCAAGCTGGCGCAGTGTTGGCGATGTGATGCCGTTTTCAATCGTGTTCAGCGTTGACTTGCTGATTCCTGTCAGGGCTTCCAGCTGCTTCAAAGTCAAGTGTCTGTCTGTTCGTGCCTGCCACGTTAGGATTTCCATTGCGTCATCCTCCTAGTTTTGATTATGTACACGCTTCAGGCACTCTATACAAATAAAAAAGGAAGCCGTGACCAGCGACTTCCCTTGCGAAACATTGAAACAAAATATATCGCGGAAGACCGCCCACGATGATATTATGTCCTTTTACATTCTATCATATCAAGCCTTCTTTCGCTACCAGAAAGAAGGTTTTTATATGTCTTTTTTTACTCCAAACCCACAACTTTTCGGGCTTCGTGTAGTTAAATATATCAGATGCAGCCACGATGATCAGGTGCTTCACGGCGATACGCTTGAAGCACAAGATCTGATTCTTGAAGATTTCATCAAAGTGAATCGGATGATACTTGTTGACACATTCATTGATGAAGCCCTGACCGCAAGAAAGAGGTTCAACAAGCGAAAAGAGTTTGTCAGGTTGTTGAACGGCGTGAAGGCTCACGACTTCGACCTGATCATATTCACGAAGCTGGATCGCTGGTTTAGAAATATCGGGGACTATCACAAGATTCAGGAAATACTTGAAGCCAACGGCGTGCAATGGAAGGCTGTCACAGAAAACTATGATACTACAACCACGAACGGACGACTGCACATCAACATCCGTCTGTCTGTCGCACAGGATGAATGTGATCGTGATTCCGACCGAATCAAAGATGTGTTTGCTTATAAGCTGAAGAATAAAACCTATGTGTCAGGCAGCCTTCCGCGCGGTCTGAAACTGGATGCGGAAAAGCATGTCATCATTGATCCTGAATGGAACTGCTTTGCGCTTGATATGTTTGACCGCTTTGAAGCTACATGCAGCAAGCGTGACACACAGCTTTTTCTTCAGGAAAAGTATAATATTCGTGTCTGCTATGATACAGTTGCGCGATACCTGAAGAATCCGCTTTTCAAAGGTCAGTATCGTGATGATCCTGACTTCTGTCCTGCGACAATCAGTCCTGAACGCTTTGAGCGCATCCAGAAACTTGCAATCAGGAATGTTCGGATCAGACACACACAGCAATTCTATATTTTTTCAGGTCTTCTGATCTGTTCGTCCTGCAATCATTATATGTGCGGTACTGTCACATACAGAAGGATGGCTGACGGCTCTGAAAAGATGTACAAGAATTATCGTTGCAATTTCAAGGCGCAATCAAAGCTGTGTGATCGCGGCAAAACATATCGTGAAGCTGATCTTGAAGAATACATGCTTGCGCACATCCGTCCTGCTCTGTCTGATTATATCGCGAAGTACGAAGTGACTGCTGCCAGCACAGTTCAGAAGAATCCTGTCACTGAAATTGCAAAGATAGAACGCAAAATGAAAAAACTGTATGATTTGTTTATGGATGACCTGATCGACAAGGAAGCGTACAGAAGTGAATATGACAAGTTCAAGGCGCAGATCGAAGAACTTCAAAAGTGTTCGACTGCTGCACCTATGCGAAGCCTTGACAGTGTGAAGAAGCTGCTGTCGGAAGATTGGGAAGCCGTATATCATACATTTTCGGATCTGGAAAAGAACACTTTCTGGAAGTCGTTTGTTGAATCGGTGCTGGTGTATGAGGATGGAAGCATGGACATTCGTTTTTTGTAGTCTTTGTCGTACTAACTATGCACCGCCTGTAGGTTCATCAGCAAGAATCAGCTTTGGATTAGTGATAATCGCTCTAGCACTTGCAACTCTCTGCTTCTGTCCACCTGACATCTGATACGGATATTTATTTAACACTTCATAAATTCCAAGTTCATTTGCAACTTTTTTCACACGTCTGTCAATTTCACCGGCTTTTATATTCTGAATAGAAAGTGCCAGTGCAATATTTTCATATGCTGTAAGTGTATCAAGCAGATTGAAATCCTGAAAAATAAATCCCAGCTCCTCTCTTCGGAACTTGTTTAACTTATTTCCCTTTAATCCCGTAATATCATATCCGCCAACAAATATTCTGCCGGACGTAACTTTATCAAGTGTAGAGATACAATTAAGCAGCGTGGTCTTTCCAGAGCCACTCGCTCCCATTATAGATACAAATTCGCCTTTTTCTACCTCAAAAGAAATATTGTCAATCGCTTTTGTCAGGCTCGATTTGTTTCCATAATACTTTTCAATATTGTCAATTCTAAGTATCGTTTCCATAAATAATCTGTCCTTTCATTTAGATTAATTATGTTTTACCACTTTTTATTAATTCGGTCGTTCGACTAATATTACACAACATTACAATTTTGTAACATTACATAATATTGCGTAATACTATTTAAAATAATATTATTTATTTTTTAATGTCTCTTTATAAAAATCATTTTTAAAAAACTCAATACTTACAAGCGTATACTCACCTTTTACAGATTCGATTGTTATTTTGTGTCCCAGTTTTTCACAAAGATTCTTTACTATATACATTCCCATTCCGGTAGCTTTTGAGTAGGCATGTCCATTTTCTCCCGTAAATGATTTGTCAAACACTCTTGGCAAATCGGCCGCCGGTATTCCTATTCCGTTATCATAAATATTAAGTACTGTCGATTTATCATTTTTTACGACATATATTTTTATTACGCTGCCGTCCGTTTTCTTTTCGTCACGGTATTTTATGCTGTTGCTTATTATCTGATTAAGTATAAATTCAAGCCATTTTGAATCGGTGCATACGTCAGCATCTGCATTTTCAACCTGAAAATCAATATTATTTTCAAGAATATCGTCTTTATTTTTTACCGCCACGGCCGCAATCAGCTTGGAAAGACGACAGTCGCTTATAATGTAATCTTTCTGTGCATTTTCGCTTCTCACATAATACAGAATCTGTTCAAGATAATTATTCACTCTGTTTACGTGATGTGTCATTCTTTCTGTCACATCAGGATATTTTTCTTTATAATTATGCAGAATCAAAGTCATTGATGCTATCGGAAGCTTTATTTCATGTATCCACATCTCAACATATTCTTTGAAATCCTGCGTAGCATGACAATATTTTTTAACATTTTCCACCATCGATTTATCTATATCGCTTATCACATCGTATATAATTTTACCCTCATAAAACGACGGCTCACTGAGCATTTCCATAACTAGATATTTCTGTTCAAGATTCTGCGTATTATTTACAAACTCATCAAAATATCTTTTCTTTCTAAAAAAATCTATGAAAATTTCCGATATCCACAATAATGTAATTATAATTCCAACCGTTATTTTCAACTCAATCTGCGACTTAAACGCAGTCATAAGCAATATAACCGCAATAATAACAAATATATAAATAATAACTGAATACAGCCTGTCTTTCAGATACTTTCCAAATTTCATACCAATATATATCCCTGACCTTTTCTTGTCTCAATAACATCTTCTATGCCTATATCTTTAAATCTTGCCCTTAATCTGCTTATATTAACAGTCAGTGCGTTATCGTTTAAATATTCTTCATTATTCCACAGTTCAGTCATAAGTTCATCTCTCGATACGATTCTGTCTTTCTTTGCCAACAGACACATAAATATTGTCATTTCATTTTTGGTAAGAAGCATCTCGTCTCTTCCGTCATTATATTTTATAACACCTTTCTGAGGCAGAATTTCCATTCCCCTGTAAAATATGCTGTTATTTGCTGACGATGCCGCTGCTCTTTTTAACAAAGCATTAATTCTTAACAACAATATTGTAGGATTATACGGCTTTGTAATGTAATCGTCTGCTCCATAACTCATTGATAATACCTCGTCCGCCTCTGAATCCCTGCTTGTAACCATAATAACCGGAACATCTGTCTTTTGTCTCAAATCCCTTAACAACATCTCTCCGTTCATATAAGGGATATTAATATCAAGAAGCACCAAATCAGGCTCATTTCTTAATATCTCATCACTTGCATTTTTAAAATCAGTAAGAATTGATGCCTCATACCCTGAATTTTCAAGTAATGCTTTTAATTCTATACTTATATCTTTGTCATCTTCCACTATAAGAATCTTTTTCATCACTCTTCCTCCTGATATTAATATTTATCCATTATGATGATTATGTCAAGCAGAAAAGAATTGTTCCGCCCGTAAGATGCACAGGACTCGTTAATATTAAAAAATTATCGCACCTGCAATTTTATGCAGGTGCGATTTTTTGTTGGTTATAGGATATCATGACAGTCGCCAAAGCCTTGTTCAATGACAGACTTTTAATTAATTTTTCTTATTTTCTTCATAAGCCTTTCTGCCTTCGGCAACTCCGGCTTTAATTCCGGCAACTGCAGCTTTCGCAACTTCCTTGCCGACTCTTGCAGCTTCTTTTCCTGCCTTGACTGCTTCCTTAGCAACTTCTTTTCCGACCTTGGCCGCCTCTCCTGCTGCCTTTTTAGCTTTTTCCTTAATTTCATCCATATCAATATCGGAACTCTTACATGACTGTCTACACTCCGGATATGTCAGTGCTGCCTGTGCTGCTGCAAGTCTTGCAATAGGAACTCTGAATGGAGAGCAGCTTACATAGTCAAGTCCTGCCTGATGACAGAATTCAATACTTGAAGGGTCTCCGCCATGCTCACCGCATATACCGCATTTCAAATCAGGACGTACACTTCTTCCTTTTTCAACTGCCATTTTTACAAGCTGTCCGACACCGTTTTTGTCAAGACGTGCAAATGGGTCTGACTCATATATCTTATTCTTATAATATGAGTCAAGGAATTTGCCAGCGTCATCTCTTGAAAATCCGAATGTCATCTGCGTAAGGTCATTTGTTCCGAATGAGAAAAATTCAGCCTCACTTGCAATCTCATCTGCAAGAAGTGCAGCTCTTGGAATCTCAATCATTGTTCCGATTTTGTAATGCATAGCTGAATTCTTTTCAGCTTTAACAGCCTCTGCAGTATTTACAACAATATCTTTTACAAACTTTAATTCTTTTTTCTCACCTACAAGCGGAATCATAATCTCCGGTACAATATTATATCCTTTTTCTTCATGGACTTCAATTGCTGCTTCCATAACTGCCCTTGTCTGCATTTCGGCAATCTCAGGATATGTCACTGCAAGACGACAGCCTCTGTGTCCCATCATAGGATTAAATTCATGAAGTGCATCACATGTTGCTTTTATCTCATCAACCGAAATATTCATATCTTCGGCAAGTGCCTTAATATCCTCTTCTGCAGTAGGCAGGAATTCATGAAGTGGCGGGTCAAGGTAACGAACCGTCATCGGCTTTCCTTCCAACGCCTCATACATGGCTTTAAAGTCCGCCTTCTGGAAGACGAGAAGTTCATTAAGAGCCTCTTTTCTTCCCTCAACAGTCTTTGAAAGAATCATCTTACGAATCTTAGGTATTCTGTCAGGTTCAAAGAACATATGCTCAGTACGGCACAGTCCGATTCCTTCCGCTCCAAGTTTTACAGCATTGAGCGTATCCTTAGGTGTATCTGCATTTGTGCGGACACCAAGCTTTCTGTACTCATCTGCCCAATTCATAATTCTTTCAAAATTACCGCTTACAGTTGCTTCTACTGTCTTAATGTCACCCTTATAAATCTTGCCTGTTGTTCCGTCAAGAGAAATATAATCACCCTTGTGGAATTCTTCTCCTCCAAGTGTAAATACTTCTTTTTCTTCATCAATCACAATATCAGAGCATCCTGAAACACAGCATGTTCCCATTCCTCTGGCAACTACAGCAGCATGTGAAGTCATGCCGCCACGCACAGTAAGAATACCCTGTGAAGCATGCATACCTTCTATATCTTCAGGTGATGTCTCAAGTCTTACAAGAATTACACGCTCACCTTTTCCTCCGATACCTTCTTCTTTTGCCTCATCAGCTGTAAATAAAATCTTTCCGGCAGCAGCTCCCGGTGATGCAGGCAATGCCTCACCAACCACATTTCCGGCTTTTAATGACTCCTCATCAAAAGTCGGATGAAGCAGCTGATCAAGTGACTTTGCATCAATTCTCATAACAGCTTCCTGCGGAGTTATCATATTTTCATCTACCAGATCACATGCAATCTTAATTGCTGCCTGAGCTGTACGCTTGCCATTTCTTGTCTGGAGAAAATACAGCTTACCTTCTTCAATGGTAAATTCCATATCCTGCATATCACGATAATGATTTTCAAGTTTTAATGCAAGTTCCATAAATTGCTTATAACATTCCGGAAGGTCCTCTTCAAGCTTGGAAATCGGCTGTGGTGTACGGACACCTGCGACAACATCCTCGCCTTGTGCATTGATAAGATATTCGCCATATATACCTTTTTCACCCGTAGACGGATTCCTTGTAAATGCAACACCTGTTCCTGATGTCATGCCCTTATTTCCAAATACCATTGTCTGAACATTAACAGCAGTACCCCAGTCGCCCGGAATATCATTCATTCTTCTGTATACAATGGCTCTCGGATTATCCCATGAACGGAATACTGCCTTAACAGCCTCTATAAGCTGTTCCTTTGGCTCCTGTGGAAAATCCTGATTTTTATTTTCCTTGTAAACCTGCTTGAATCTTACAATAAGCTCTTTTAAATCATCCTCTGTAAGTTCAGTATCGTACTTTATTCCTCTCTTTTCCTTAATCTCATCAATGATTTTTTCAAAATATGACTTAGGAACTTCCATTACAACATCTGAAAACATCTGGATAAATCTTCTGTAAGAATCGTACGCAAATCTTGCATTTCCGGTCTTTTTAGCAAATCCTTCAACAGATTCATCATTAAGTCCGAGATTAAGAATAGTATCCATCATACCCGGCATTGAAGCTCTTGCACCTGAACGCACTGAAACAAGCAGAGGTTCTTGTGTATCGCCGAACTTCTTACCATTAATCTCCTCCAGCCAAGAAACTGCATCAAAAATCTGGTTTACGATTTCTTCCCTGATTTTTCTGCTGCTTGCATAATAATCCGTACAAGCCTCCGTTGTTACAGTAAATCCTTGTGGTATAGGCATTCCAAGTCCTGTCATCTCGGCAAGATTAGCACCTTTTCCGCCGAGCAAGTTCCTCATTGAAGCATTTCCTTCTGAAAATTTGTAAACCCATTTTGCCATATAGTGTCCCTCCTTATATTTTTATATGTCTACGTCAATTATATACCTGTCGTAGCCATTTATAACAACTGTATTTTTATATTTGTCCTCTCTCTTAAAACCATTGCTATAACTCTTATGAACATGACCATGTATAAAATATTTTGGCTGATATTCGTCCAATATATCAACAAAAGCGTCAAATCCTTTATGAACATGATCTTCACCATCATTAACTCCAGCCGCCGGTGAATGTGTAAGCAGGATATCAATTCCTTTATGTCTCTTTATTGAAAGCCACATTTTTCTTACCCTCTGTTTCATCTGTGCCTGCGTATACTGATTCTTACCGTTATTATATCTTATAGAACCTCCAAGCCCCATAATACGGACTCCACGGTATACATAAATCTTATTTTCAATACAGATGCATCCATCAGGTGGTGCAATCTCATAGCAGTCATCATGATTGCCATGAACATAAAGAATAGGCACCTTTGAAAATGAAGCAAGAAATGACAGATATTGCGGTTTTAAATCGCCACAAGACAGTATAAGATCAATTCCATCCAGCTTTTCCTTTTCAAAATAATCCCATAAATATTTAGACTCAACATCTGCTAATACAAGTATTCTCATAATCAACTCAATCCCAACTTATGTTTATTCTCTCGTAATTCCCTGACTTACCATTATTGCTCTTGCACTTTCATCAAGCTCATCAATTGCAGGAATATCACCAACTACATTATCAAGAAGCCAATCCATTGTGATAATGTCCTCAGGGCTCATCTCATGTCCCTTTTTATTCTGAAGATGTCGGTTTTGGTCATATAACTCATCAGAAAATGGTTCAAATTCATTGTTACAGATAACTTTTCTAAATAGTTCAACCAGTCTTCTTGTCTCTACCGGAACTTTGTTAGAACAGATTAAATCAACAACTCCCGATGACATGCCCCACCAGTAATTAAGAGCCCTTCCGCTGTCAGAATCCTCATCTTTCTTCCATGAGCCGCCGAGTATGCTCTGTATAAGCTTTTCATAAAATACACCCCAGTGCCATACAGGCATTGCTATATGCTGTCTGTTGCCGACGCCTTCATTATTATATAATCCAAAACGTCTTGAACCACACTGTGGTGTTATCATATCCTGGTCAGAAATATAGTGAATATCTTCTTTCTTGAATTCTTCTTCAATATTGATACCTTTTACAGACGACCATTTCAGATAAATCTTCGCTCTTGGATTAACAAACTTCGCTCCAAGTGCAAATGCATTAATATTAGCAACTGTACCATAAACAGGATACTGTGCAACATATCCAATCTTATTCTGTGTTGCCAGTGCTCCTGCAAGAACCCCTGTAAGAAACTTTGCTTCATACATTCTCGCATAATATGTCCTTATATACTTATGCGATGTATTGAGCGAACAGTTAAGAATCTTTACATCCGGATGTGCAATCGCCATCTTTACACTTGCTATTGTCATTGCCGGAGATGTGACAAATATAAGGTCTGCACCATTTTTTATCATCATCTCAATAGCATGCTCATCATCTTTTTCCGGCTTGACATTAGTAATGCTTATCGTCTCTATCTGCTTACCAAATGTATCATCTATATACTGTCTTCCAAGTTCATGTGCATAACACCATTCCGAATCCTGTGGTGTATTTTCATATATAAATCCTACTTTCAGTTTCTTGCTTCCGCTGTCTGGCCTAGGAAGGAGATAACTCAAAATGTTTTTCTTAGGCTCATTTACAGTAGGGTCCATCTTTAAATCAACCGCACTGTCTTCTGACAACAATACGAATTCAGCCCATGATTTTGCAACATTCTTTGCCATATCTGACGGTGTCATCTTTTTAACTGTATCATATCCGAAAATGTGAATAAATCTCAGGAATGCGTCTCCTACCGGATAATCAAATCTGTCGCCGCCTCTTGAATCAAAAGCATTCTTAAATGATAAAAAGCATGACACAAAATCTTTTTTGGCATCCTCATCCATCTTTTTATCCGGCTCAATTCCCACAAGCTTCATAAGTGACGGAAAACTTCCCACTTCGCTGAAATATATATCATTGAGTCTTGTGCATTTGTAAAATTCCATAAATTCATAATAAATCTTAACTTCCGGATTATCTGACTTTTTGGGAATCTTTCGTATTACTTCTGCATTGACTGTAACTGCATTAAAATACTTTAATACACTTACACGTTTATTTCCTTCAAGTACATAAAACTTGTTCATATATTCATATACTTTAATCGGGTCTCTTATTCCTTCATTAACCTGGCTGTCACTAAGACTCGCCCATTTTGCAGAAAATTCCGTTCCCCAGTCAAGAAGCGGCATGAAATTGCCCGCAAATGCATTAGTTCTTGAAGCATTACATGTTCCGACAACAAGCCTTAACGGAATCTGGTCAACCGAAAGGCTTACTTCAGAATCAATCTCATCATCTGAAACAAGATTCTCAAGAACCGGAAGATATGGATATGCTCCCTTATTGACACATGCATGATACTCTTTTTTCCCCAGCTTTAAAGCTGACATATAATCCTGAACCGACATAACAATCTCCATTCTTGTGCCAAAATGCACCAAACAAAAAATATAACTCCATACATTGTTAATTGTTTAACTCTTATATTTGTATTATAACAGACCTGTAACTTTTATCAACCAAAATTACTCTTTACTTTTTTCAATAAATGTGCAAATATATTGGAAAACGTCAATAAGGAGAGATACTGTGACTACTTTACCAAAAGACCCTGTAATGCTGCTTTCTTTTACAAATATGCAGCTGAGGGATAATTATTCATCACTTGATGAATTCTGCAAATCATTTATGATAGATAAAAAAGATATAATATCTGCATTAAGTAATATTGATTATGAATATGACAGCCGTACAAATCAGTTTATCTGATTCATACGGCTGTCATTTAATCTACACATACACACCAAAATCTGTGCTTACACCGGAATTTGGCTGCTGCTGTATTTTTATTATTTCTGTACTTCACCCTTACTGCGAGCTTCAAGCTTATCTCCGTCAACATCAATCAGTATCGTACCTGTACTGATATTACCTGCAAGAATAAGCTTTGCTGCAAGTGTCTCAACTGTTTTCTGGATATATCTTTTAAGTGGTCTTGCACCATATGTCGGGTCAAATCCATGCGATACAACAAACTCCTTTGCCTCAGGTGTAAGCTCAACCTTTAATTCCTTATCCGCAAGACGCTTATTTACATCTGCAATAAGCAAATCGACAATATTACCAATATTGGCCTTTGTAAGAGGCTTAAACATTATAATCTCATCAAGACGGTTAAGAAATTCAGGTCTGAAATGTGCCCTTAAATCCTGCATAACAAGATTTTCGGCGTCAGGCTTAATTCCACCATTCTCATCAATACCATCAAGAAGATATGTTGAACCGATATTACTTGTCATGATAATGATTGTGTTTTTAAAATCTACAGTTCTGCCCTGTGAGTCTGTGATACGACCATCGTCAAGCACCTGTAAAAGCACATTAAATACATCAGGATGAGCTTTTTCGACTTCATCAAAAAGAACAACGGAATATGGTTTTCTACGTACTGCCTCTGTAAGCTGACCACCTTCGTCATATCCTACATATCCCGGAGGTGCTCCTATAAGACGGGATACTGAATACTTCTCCATATACTCGGACATATCAAGTCTTACAATGTTATTTTCATCATCAAACAGGCTCTGAGCCAGTGCCTTTGCAAGTTCTGTCTTACCGACACCAGTAGGTCCCAAAAACATAAATGAACCGATAGGCTTTGTAGGATCTTTTATACCTGCCTTAGAACGAATAATAGCTTCTGTTACTTTTGTAACACCTTCATCCTGTCCTACTACACGCTTGTGAAGTTCATCTTCAAGATGAAGTGTCTTCTGACGCTCTGTTTCAGAAAGTTTTGCAACCGGAATACCTGTCCACCTTGATATAATCTTAGCGATTTCTTCCTCTGTTACACTCTCATGTACAAGGTCAAGATTCTTATTTTTAACCTTTTCTTCTGCCTCATTTAACTTCTTCTGCAATGCCGGAAGCTTACCATACTGAAGTTCTGCGGCTTTTTCAAGGTCATAATTTCTCTTTGCCTTTGCTATCTCGTTATTTAACCGGTCTAATTCTTCCTTAATCTTGCTTATGGAATCAACGCTTGCTTTTTCGTTGTCCCATTTTGCTTTCTGCTGGTTAAATTGTGAACGAAGTTCTGACAATTCTTTTTCAAGATTACCCAGACGCTCTTTGCTGAGATTGTCTGTCTCTTTTTTAAGAGCTGCCTCTTCAATTTCAAGCTGCATTATCTTACGCTGCAATTCATCAAGTTCAGCCGGCATTGAATCAAGTTCTGTCTTTATCATTGCACATGCCTCATCGACAAGGTCAATAGCCTTATCAGGCAGGTAACGCTCTGAAATATAACGGTCAGACAATGTTGCAGCAGAAACTAACGCACCATCTGTAATCTTAACACCATGATAAACTTCGTACCTGTCTTTAAGACCACGAAGGATTGATATTGTATCTTCTACTGAAGGTTCATCAACCATAACAGGCTGGAAACGACGTTCAAGTGCAGGGTCTTTTTCAATATACTGACGATGTTCATCAAGCGTTGTCGCACCAATACAGTGAAGCTCACCTCTTGCAAGCATAGGTTTTAACATATTGCCTGCATCCATAGAACCTTCTGTCTTACCGGCACCTACTATTGTATGGATTTCATCGATGAAAAGAATTATGCTGCCTTCGCTTTTCTTAACCTCATCAAGAACAGCTTTTAATCTCTCCTCAAATTCACCACGATACTTTGCACCTGCTACAAGAGCACCCATATCAAGTGCAAATATCTTCTTATCCTTCAGTCCTTCCGGAACATCACCTCTTACAATTCGCTGTGCAAGTCCTTCGACAACTGCAGTTTTACCTACACCAGGTTCACCGATAAGAACCGGATTGTTCTTTGTCTTTCTTGAAAGGATACGGATTACATTTCTAATCTCATTATCCCTGCCTATTACAGGGTCAAGTTTTCCTTCCTTTGCCTTTTCAACCAAATCCTGTCCGTATTTATTAAGTGTATCATACGTAGCTTCCGGATTATCGGAATTAACTGACTGATTACCTCTAACAGTTGCAAGAACTGATAAAAACTTATCCCTTGTAATTCCATAAGTTTTAAAAAGCTGTTTTATTGCTTTGTTAGGTGCTGCTATCATTGCAAGCATAAGATGCTCAACTGAAACATATGCATCACCCATTCTTTTTGCCTCATCTTCTGCATTAACAAGAACCTTATTTAAATCATTACTTACATAAAGATTCACATTTCCCGAAACCTTTGTCTTCTGTGAAAGAAGTGTCTCGATATTTTTTATAAATGTGTCCTTATTGATATCCATTTTTTCAATGAGATTTGCAATAAGGCTGTCTTCTATTGTCATAAGGCTGTAAAGAAAATGCTCCTGGTCAATTTCCTGATTGCCATAATCGTAAGCGATTTTCTCACAATTGTTTACTGCTTCAATTGACTTCTGAGTAAATTTGTTTATATTCATAACACAACCTCCTTTGATGTCTGTTTCTTAACTACAAGTACGTTATATCACTCGTTGTTAGCACTGTCAACAGGTGAGTGCTAATTATTTTATTAAAAAAATATAAACCAGGTATTTTACATTTACATTAAGATACTGTATAGTAGATATATTATTTATTAATTTAAAAAACATCGGGAGGCTTTTTAACTTTATGAAAAAAAGAGAATCATTTAACAATCAGTGGGGCTTTATACTTGCATGTATAGGCTCTGCAGTCGGAATGGGAAATATATGGATGTTTCCTACCCGCGTTTCCATGTATGGCGGCGGTGCATATCTTCTGTTATACATAATCTTTGTAGCACTTATCAGTTTCACAGGCGTAATCGGTGAGATGAGTTTCGGACGTGCTGCAAAATCAGGTCCTATAGATGCTTTTGGTCTTGCCTGCGAATCAAAAGGAAAAAGAAAGCTCGGCGAAATACTCGGACTTATTCCTGTTCTCGGCTCGCTAGCAATGGCAATCGGATACACTGTGGTAATGGGCTGGATTTTAAAATACATGATTGGCTCATTTACAGGCTCAACATTATCACCTCAGGATACAGCCGATTTTGCCGGAAAATTCGGAAACATGGCATCTTCATTTGGCAATAATTTATGGCAGTTTTTTGCACTTGCAGCAGGCATTGGAATATTAATGTTCGGTGTCGGAAGAGGAATTGAAAAAGCCAACAAAATTATGATGCCTGTATTTTTTGTACTTTTCATTATTCTTGGCATCTATGTATTCTTCCAGCCCGGTTCAGCAGACGGATATAAATACATTTTTACAATAGACACACAATATTTATTTTCACCAAAGACATGGGTATATGCTCTCGGTCAGGCTTTTTTCTCCTTATCGGTAGCAGGCAGCGGAACTTTAATTTACGGCTCATACCTTTCTGATAACGAAGACATTCCAAAAGCGGCAGGCAGAGTTGCATTATTTGACACAATCGCCGCAATGCTCGCGGCACTCGTTATTATTCCCGCAATGGCTACAACCGGTGCAAGATTAAACCAGGGCGGTCCGGGACTTTTATTTATATATCTTCCGGCACTATTTAAATCAATGCCCGGTGGTTATATAATTGCAGTTATTTTCTTTGTTGCAGTGTTCTTGGCAGGACTTTCATCACTTATCAATCTGTATGAAGCACCCGTTGCAACAATTCAGGAAAAATTTAAGTTAAACCGTAAAATATCATGCTCAGTCATTGCAGTATTCGCATTAATAGTATCACTTTGTATACAGGGAATTGTATCCGAATGGATGGATGTGCTTTCAATCTATATCTGCCCTCTCGGAGCAGGACTCGCAGGAATAATGTTCTTCTGGGTTTTAGGTAAGAAATATGTAGAAAATCAGGTGAATCTTGGACGCACAAATAAATTTACAGACAAGTTTTACCCTGTCTGCAAATATATTTATTGTCCTGTCTGTATTCTTGTTTTAATACTCGGAATCGTGTTCGGGGGAATTGGTTAATAAATTTGCATCATGCACACATTTTATCATACCAATTCGACTTTTACGGCACCATAATTTCTTATTGATGCCACATACACATTTCCTTTTCCGAAAATGTGTTCCATATAATCTTTATATGAATAAACATCTTTCACTGGCAGTATGCACATAATTACTCCGGCGAAACCTCCACCATGTACACGGCATACGCTGTCCGTTCCTTTGAGGAAACGCCCTGTAAGTGTCAATGCCAGTGAAATTTTTTGTTCTGAAGGGTTATTTGGACAGTAACAGTTCTGCAAAAGTTCCCACGAAGATTTTCCTGATTCATCAATCATTCTTTTTATCAAATCAAAATCATCATTGTCAATCGCTTCCGCCATTCTGTCCACACGCTCATTTTCTTCAAAAAAATGTATTGCACGAAGCACGGCTCTGTCACTGTGTAATATCGAACCGGCGTCATTGTAACTATCATGATTTAAAATCACTTTCATTAATTCATCTATATTAGTTTCACACAGACGCTTACATCCAAGCACTTCTGCCACCGAAAACATTTCCTTAGGAATTGCCGAATACTCTTCACTTAAGTCGGCATGTCCTTTTCCTGTATTTACAATAACAAGGCTGTATCCGAATTTTTCAAAGGAAAGATTTTTCTTCGTAAACTTCACTTCATTTTCATCAGAAAAATCCATATATACGGCACCACCGACAGCACATGTTATCTGATCCATAAGGCCTGACGACTTATGCCAGAACTCATTTTCCGCGTACTGCCCTGCTTTTGCACAGTCATTTTCAGTCATTTTATTATCATTAAACATAAAATTAATAATTGCACATATAAGCATTTCATACGAAGCCGATGAACTTACTCCCGCCGATGGGATAACCTGCGTTGTCACATACGCATCAAAACCGCCCACATCAAATCCATTTTTCATAATATACGTACATATTCCCGCAACAAGCGATCTGCTGCCGTCGTATAAATAGCATACTTTTGCATCTGTATTATAGTTATTAACATAATCAGTGATAGATTTAAGGTCAACTTCAATATATTCATGTCCCTCGCTGTAAATTCTAATAATATCAGTTTCATTTGGAGCCGCTGCCGCAATTGTATCCATATCAATAGCTGCCGCTATCACCATGCCGCCGTTGTGGTCGGTATGATTTCCTATTATTTCACTGCGTCCCGGTGCTGAAAAAAACTGAATTGTACAATTTCCACCATTTTCATATTCCGTGGCATGTCCGAATTTTTCAATAAATTCTTTTTCCAAATGCTTATATCTTTCATTTGTTTCAAGCGTTATCGTCTGCATTTACTTCCTCCATAAAATACAATCTTGCAGCAAAATCCTGATACAGCCTTACATCTTCACTGTATCCTGTAGCGGAAAAAGATTGTTTTAACTTAACTCCAGCATACATAAGTGTGTCTCCGTAAGCCGTATAATCTTCTGTCTCTCCATCCAGTTTTACAAATTTTGAGGCAAGTTCCTGAACAAGAGAGCCCTGTTTTATGTGAACAGGTGAAACCATATTTACAAGCTCCCCAAACTCTTTAATATTATGCTTTAACCTTCTGTTGTAAAAATGATATACAGCATCGTCCTTTAAGCCATTCGCAAAAAAACAGGCGAATTGTGTATTAGGCACGACAAGTTTCTGCATAGTAAACCCGACAGCTTTGCTCATATCCTTTGATGCAACGCACCATGAAGCATTGTTGCCAGCTCCGTTATTAAGCACACCATGATTACGTGAATTTCTGTTATCAAAACATTCTCTGCGGTAAAAAGTACCATACTGTATAACTTCACGCCATTTTTTATACAATTCAATCTGAGCTTTAACTGCCATAAATTCATCTTTTGGCAAATCACATAGATTAAATTCATATCCGAGATTTCCAAACGCCGCAACAGCAAATCTTGTCTCAAGCGGCATATTTCTTAATGTCTGATGATTAGGACTCGCCGAAACATGTGCTGAAATGCAGCTTAGCGGATAGCCATAACTGTAATTATACTGAATCTGTGTACGACAAAGTGCATCTGTGTTATCGCTTGCCCAGATTTGCGGAAAATAACAAAGAATCCCAAGATCAAACCTGTTACCGCCAGCTGAACAGCCCTCAAATAAAATATCAGGAAATCTTTTTGTAAGCTCTCTCATACAATGGTACAATCCGCATACATATCTGTGTGCCATCTCTCCCTGCCTTTCAGGTGGGAGATTTTTTGAATAATAATCACTGAAAATCCTGTTCATATCCCATTTCACATAGGAAATGTCAGCCGATGAAAAAATATTGCTCATCTGCTCTATTATGTAATCCTGAACCTCAGTATTTGAAAGGTCAAGAATTCTCTGGTTTCTGCCTTCTGAATGTGGCTTTTCAGGAATATCAACAACCCACTCCGGATGTTTTTCATATAACCGGCTCTTAACATTAACCATCTCAGGCTCAACCCATATTCCAAAGTCAAGCCCTAGTGCTTTGATTTTATCCGCAATCTCCCTAATGCCACCGGGAAGTTTCTTTTCATTCGGTGTCCAGTCCCCAAGCGATGACGTATCATCATCTCTTTCGCCAAACCAGCCATCATCCATTACAAAAAGCTCGACGCCGGCTTCTTTTCCGGCTTTTGCAAGTCTTAAAAGCTTTTTCTCATTAATATTAAAGTATGCTGCCTCCCAGCTGTTCAACAATATGGGACGCACTCTATTTTTCCATTTGCTGCGTACAATATGATTATTTACAAAATCATGCATATTATGGCTCATTGAATTAAATCCAGCATATCCATAAGTCATAACTGCCTCAGGAGTTTCAAAACTTTCTCCGGCACTGATTTTATAGGAAAATAATGACGGATTAATCCCTGTTACAATTCTTAACTTTCCATAAGAATTAACCTGTGCTGCCTCATAATGATTGCCGCTGTAAATAAGATTAAATCCAAAACACTCTCCGAAATTCTCCGATGTATTATGTCTTGCAATCATAACAAACGGATTTGCACGGTTTGATGATGTTCCCGTAACTGATTCATTGACATATTTTCCAGCTTCTAGGCTGATAATATTCCTATTCATCTCTCTTATCCATGCACCATTAAAAGACGAAAGTTCATAATCAGAATCATTAAAATCCAGCTGCATACTCATAAGACGGTTTAATCTGACATCATCTGTACTCTCATTTATAAACTTTGCACTTCTTGTAATAACATTACATTTTTCATATACATAATAGTGTAATTCCAGCTTCAGATTATAATTTGAATCTTTTAAAATAACTGTAAGATGTCCGACATTTCCATCTTCATCATACGAGCCCGGAAGCGTTTCTGATTCTTCTTTTCCCAATGTAATCTTAGAACTTTCAAATAAAAAATCAGACGTACTACTTCCGTCAGCATGGCTTACTTCTATAAACGGCTCCCTTATATCACCCTTTCCCCATGAAGACATTTCAAGGCACATATCCTCAAGTGAAAAATTATTAAAATCAGGACTGTATATATTAGTATTTCCGGGTATGCTAACATGTTTTTCGCAAAGAACCTGTGCATCCGCATGAATTTTTCTTCCATAATACAGATGCTGTAAATGTCCGCTCTCGCACTCCCTGAATATATATGATGTATTATCTGTATCAAGCTTATAAATGCCATTTTGTGCAGTAATCATAATTTATCCATCCTTATAAGTAATCAGTTTCTACGCTCTTTAATGCCTTTTGTAATCTCTTCCATTTTCTTGTCTGTAAGAATATATTTTTTGTGAAAATAAATCAGTGCAATAATAAGACCGATTATAGGAATTACAGTCATTGTCATTCTGAGTCCTGCAACCGAACCGCCCGTTGTGACAGCTGCATCTGCATCAGTATTACTGCTAAGATGGCTCAGTGACAGACAGATTGAAACTACAAGTGCCGCAACACCCGATGCCAGTTTAACAACAAATGTCTGCATAGAAAAAATCACGCTCTCATCACGCCTGTTATTTTTAAGTTCACCATAATCTACAGTATTTGCAAGGAAAATCGTAGTCAGTACAAGTAACATTCCATTTGCCGCAAATATGAAAAACGCAGGTATAAATAAAACAAATACGCTTGACATTGATGTAAATACAAGTATTAGAAGCACTATATATCCTGTGATTGCCATTGCAAAACTTACATAGAATATTTTCATTGTGTTCATTAATTTTCTAAGAAGCGGAAACAGAACCATCATTGACAGAATCTGAACCGCACCGCCGAATGTGTTAAAAAGTGTATATCCATTATACCAATCGGCACCACCAAAGTCATATTTAAAAAAGTAAATTACAAGATTTGAAGTTATGTATACAGAGGCATTGATAAGCACAATTGTCACAACCACAGCAACTGCCTGGTCATTCTGTACAAGTGCCTTAAACATCTGCTTTACTGATACACTTTCAACATTAACCGTAGACTTTTCTTTTATATTAACACAAGTTATAAGAATTGATACAAAAAACAATATTGAAATTATAAGTGCATACCACTTAAATCCTGTATATTCATTTCCATTTCCAAGAAGATAAACACACTGCATTGTTATTACTGTAACAATTGCAGAACCTGCTCCTGCACATGAACGAGCCATTGTAGACATATTTTCCCGCTCCCTGCCTCCTTCCGTAAATGCAGGAATCATTGACCAGTACGGAATGTCCATCATCGTATATGTAACACCCCATAAAATATATGTAACCGCTGCATATGCAACAAGACCGCTTCCGTTTAATGCAGGTGGTGCAGCAAACATAAGATATAAAACTACCGCATTAAGTGCAGTTCCCACAAAAAGCCACGGGCGGAACTTTCCCCAGCGTGTTCTCGTCTTTGCAACTATCACACCCATCACAGGATCATTAAATGCATCAAATACTCTCGCAGCCATAAGAATAATTCCCATGGCAATCGCACTAACTCCAAGAATATCCTGATAATAATATAAAATATAACTTGCACAGAACATGTATACCATGTCTTTTCCAACCGCACCAATACCATATGATGCCATTTCTTTTTTATTAAGCCCCATACTCATCTCACTCCTTCTTCATATTCATAGCAATTTTGACTGCCTCATATGCACCGTTGTAAATACCCGCTTTTTTATTTGCTTCGATATTATCGCACATATCGCAAAGCAGCTTATCATCATTCATAAATAGCTTTATCATCTGCAATGTATGCGGAATATCCCTACATTCAAGTGTTCCGTCTCCAATCTCGGCAGAATGGATTGCTCCCCACTGCTCATGTCCACCGACACGCCTGATAAAAAGCTTCGGAACCGGATAAAATGCAAGTTCACTTGGCTTTGTGACAAGCACATCCGCACTTCTCATCAAAAGATTAGTACAGTAAACCGCCTCAAAAATATTTTTATGGAAAAATCCGTGAATTCCCGTAACGTCACCTGTCAGTGCATCATTTGCAAACTTTGTTGTATCATCCCAGTCATCGAAATGTTTTGTTGCAATATCTGACATTTCAGGAATTTCACGTTCCAAATCATCCCACACATTTTTATAATCACCGACATTAACATAAAGAGCTGCTTTTTCTGACTTAACATAAGGAAGCAGATACCTGATTATATGTGCAAAAATTTCTTTCTGTGCACCGGCACCACCTATTGTAAGAAGAAATCTCATAGGCTTTTTATTTTTCTTTCTTTCCCTTCTTGCTTTACAATCAGTCTCTATACCAGCAACAAGTTCATGGTCTATATAATGTCCTGTGTATATAAGACTTTCTGACGGCATTGGATTCAGAACCTTTTTACCATTCATTCCGTTCAAAATCCTATATCCCTGATATGCAAAATGTGTCTGGACCGTATGTATGCTTCCCTCTGATAAATGAAGTGCCATCGGCCAGTTATCAGGAATCGCGTTGACAACATATTTCATTCCTGCATGGACTGCTGCCTGTGCAGGCCAGACATGCGTCGCAACTACAGGTATTTCTTTCGGAACATTTTTATATACAGGAGCCATAAGCTCGGCATTTTTCTGGTCTGATGCATTATATGAGAGCTTTCTGAAACCCTCGTAATTCATGGGTTCCCATACAAAATGGTTAAACAGCCTGCTTTTCTGCGAAAGTCTTGAACCAAGCGAATATAAATCATTCTGTGCTTTTATAACCTTTGTACATGTTGTATCTTCGTAAGAATTCAAATCCATCCAGTAAGGGACATATCCCATAGCATTAGCTGCGGATGCAATCGCCATTGAAATACGATAATGTCCGAATCCCATTCTTATATTACCTACAATAATTCCCGACTTTGTATCAAATTTTTCTGTTTCCTTAACTTCTGACTTATCGCCGACACGGACATCGTAAACTCCGAGTGCATCACCGATATACTTATTCTTATTTACCGTTACAGAGTAATTTTTCCTAGAATCATCCCCATATTTTTTTGCAAATCTCTTTTTAGAATTGACAGCTTTTCTGTATGCTCTCCTGTCAATATCATTTCCATAAATTTTCTTTGACTTATCTTCCATAATCCGCCTCCTCTATGCCATTAAGCAATATACTTACAACTTCATTAAGTCCCTGTGCATATGTCATATCCGCACGCACAAGTATATCTCTTTGGAAAAACTGCTCAAGCGAAGCCTCCATCATCATCTTAAACACTGTAAGATTAACATGTCTTATCACACCCTCATTCATCCCCTGTTCAAGAAGTCCAAGTGTAGTCTCCCAGCCACTTTCAAGCCTTTTTTCAACTTTCCTGTATATGTCCGGATATTTATCTTTTAAAAGATAAAGCTGCCCAAAATCAATTTCTTTATAGCTTTCCGGCATAACACCGAGAATATGCCTTATTTTCTCAATCGTAGAAAGCGATGTATCCTTCACTATTTTTTGTTCGCTTTCCTTTATCGTGTCAAAAAGGTAATCAACCATATCAAGAAACAGCGAATTCTTATCAGAAAACACATTATAAATCGTTTTCTTGCTCATACCAAGAATCGCTGCAAGGTCGTCCATAGTAAACTTCAGTCCTTTTTCATTAAAAGCGGTAATTGCCGCCTGTAAAATTCTTTCTTTTGTATTTTCCGTACATCATCACCTCCGTCGCCATCGTTACCATAACAAAAAATCAAGGAAACTATTTTCACCATTCTAGTTTCCTTGATTGTATCACATTACATTTTTAAGCACAATTCACAAAATTGCATAATATTTTTTTATATTTTTGTGAATTATGCTTTATATTTGTTTTAAAATATATTTTTTCATGCATTTTTTATCATAAATATTCCATGAGCAACCGCACCAACTACACTCATAGCAATTCCAAACCACATAAGCAATGCCTGGTAAACAGACGATGTTCCGGCAATTTCAAATATTCCTCTCAGAACACAGCTTACCGTAACTGCCGCAATTCCTGCACAATAAATGTCCGAAGCGATATGCCATGTTCTTATTTTCCTTTCCAAAATAACAGCAATGCAATTCGGCAGGCAGCCGAACACAAGCGGCACCGCAAAGAAATATGTCATAAACGGTGAATGAACTCCATGCGAATATCTGTTATATATGCTAAAAAATACTATACAAAAAATACTTATAATGCCCCATATAACGGCTCTTTTTTTACTGTCCAATGTATACAATATCGCTCACCTTTCTTTCTGAAATACTGTTTCCTCTATCGTCTGTCTTTCCGTATTATTATTTTCCAATGCAACCACATTCTTCGGCAGCACAAATGCGTCAAGTAATGTATACACTGTAAATCCCGTCAATGCTATGCCATAGAAAATCCCCCACGCCAAATGGCCTTTTCCCGTTTTTTTCCGATTAAATAACACAAGCGGCACCTCCTAATCTTTTTTCTAAGATTATAATAGGCACCGCCTGTGAAAAAAATATGTCGTTTTTGTGTAAATATTATGCTTTTGAATGGAATTTTTAAAAGCCTCCATTCTGATATGCTCTTGCAATTACATATGAAAGCTTACATAAATATGAATATATTTTCAGATTAATCATGTTTTCCTATATAATTTCCAACAATGTCAGCATTGAGATTTTCACCTATAACAATTATAACATCCTGTCCTTCCCGTATTTCATTAATACTGGTTTTTTTCTTTATCGCATTGACTTCATACCATTTGTCATTTTCTTTAAAAAATCCTTTTATGCGGATTATATTTCCACATTTTTTATCAGCAAATATATTTTCCGCTGCCTTTTTTACATCTTCACTTCCTAAACCTGTATTCATAAAATAAAGTGAAGCAAATTCTCCGTCCTGCATATTAATATCCTGCTTCTGGTACGAATTAAGTCTGTATCCACATTCTGCAATTTCTTTTAAATCTTCATCAGTCAGATTAAGAATTCCTTTTTTTATATCACTCATTCCTATCTGTCTTTTGCAGCCAATGTCCTTTAATGATAAATTAATATAATCAATTGTGTCTTTTATTTTTTGTTCGTCCGCTTCATCTGAATGGCTAAGTATGATTTTTCCGGCACATGAAATCTCAGATGCCAGAACATATGACGATTTTTCTGATAAATTATCTGCTGCTGACGCATCGGCAATCGCAATGATATTTCCCGGCTCATACCATCTATCAAGCGGCTCATCATGTATAACATCAAAAAATTCATCTATATCATATACTCCTGATGGTTCTACTATAACACGGTCATAGCCGCACATTCCCATTGAAATCAGCTTTGTCTTAAAACGCCTCCTGTGGGTTTCTTCATCACATCCGCCAGAAATCATCTCCAATTCACAATTGTCGCTCATCAAATCCTGCAAAAGCATCATATCAACATTAATTGCACCATAATCATTTTCAAGAATTCCAACTGTCTGTCCCTGTTTTATAAAATATGATGCATATTTTTTTATAAATGTTGTTTTGCCTGCTCCTAAAAATCCTGTAATCAAATCAATTTTTATCATATATTTCTCCCATAATTATAAAGCTTTATTCAACTTTCCAATTGTAAATTCAGCCAGTCTGTATTGATTCCTGCCGAAGCACTGTACTCTTAATACCTTAATAATTTTTCTAAATTATAACATAATTTTTATATTTAATGTTATTTAATTAAAAAAGCCATCGGAATTCGTACATCAACGAACCCTGACGGCTTTAATATTTTATTCAGTTTTCAATTCTATTAAATTGGATTATTATAGTTCATATTAATCATAAATATGTTTTTTATGTTTTCCTGTAACTGCCTGTTCCTCAATATTGTGGTCAGCTGTTGCATTTACCTTCTGATGAACTTTCTTTTTCTTTAATGGATGTTTTGGATTCTTATCCATAACAATCGCTTCCTTTCCATTTTATTTAATATAATTGATAAATTTTTATTAAAAAACTTCAGCTATTACCCTTCAATAGCAATATACTTGTTATTTTCAACAGCTTTCTTTTCTTTCTTAGGAACTGAAAGTCTTAAAATACCATCTTCATATCTGGCCTTAATATCAGCCTGAGTTACTTCATCACCAACATAGAAGCTTCTGCTCATAGCACCGGCATAACGTTCCTTACGGATATACTTGCCTTCTTTATTCTTCTCTTCCTTATCAAGACCCTTAGAAGCACTTATTGTAAGATAACCATTATCAAGCTGTGCATTGATTTCATCTTTCTTAAATCCAGGTAAATCAATATCTACTTCATAGCCTGAATCTGTTTCTCTTACATCAGTCTTCATAACATTGCCTGCATGTTTACCATAAAGTTCTTTGTCAACTTCAGGAAATGAAAAATTCATCCAATCATCATTAAATAAGTTTTCTCCAAAAATACTAGGCATTAACATAAGTCATCTCTCCTTTTTAATATCAAACCTACATATCTGTTTAACACTAGCAGCTATGCCTGCATTGGTTTCCCAATGTATTACACCAAGTTTTTTCAGAACCGGATAGAAAACTCATAGATTCTTTCAATCATTACCTAATCTCTTTTTGTTCTCTTCCTTTGTTCTTGACTATGTTATATACCTTTTTATTAGCAATGTCAAGAGGTGAGTGCTAATTTTTTATTAAAAAAATATAAACCCAGTATTTATGCGGATTTGAACGCTGCTGAGTTTATACATTTTTAATTTTTTTATAATTTATAACATGATTAATCACAACTGCTACAGCTGATACAGCAACCCTGCAAAGCAGAATAATCAAAAATTCAACTGAAAACGGATTATTTATTTTTTCACCCAATAAAGTCGTTGTCACAATGCTGAGCATTGAACCCGCTATGCCCGCCGCAAGATACTCCGCATATGGTGCGTCACATGCCCCAAAATAAAGGCTTACAATATCTCCCGGAAGAAAACCTACTATTCTTGTTATGAAACATGCAAAAAAATTATTTTTCTGCTGATATACCGCAACCTGTGCCGCTTTTGGATACTTTTCACAAATACTTTTAACTGTCTGCTTACCTGCATATTTGCCAATCAGATATGGTATTGTTATAGTAACAGCAAGTCCTGCCGTACTTACTAACAATGCACTAAATGGCGAAAACATCATGCCACATGCAAAATATAGTACAGAAAGCGGCAGAACCACCGTAAGACTTTTTAACGCAAAAAATGTAAGCATAACAACTATTGCAAGCAGTGTATTATCCGGCGTGTATTCAATAATTGTATCTACCGTCAACGGATGCCCGGATTTTTTAACAATAACCGTAAGCATTATTCCTATTATACAAATTGCAATAACAGGAATTATTTTTCTTAACTTTTTCATCTTATATCATCTATCTCATCAACGATATCTTTAATTTCACCAACAAAATTTTTGCTTATCTTATGTATGCGATATAACATTATACTATCAATAACACCACTTATAACAAAAATCACCCCAGCCATAAGAGCAGCTGATTTTACAGTATCCGGTGAAAAAAACATCATAATTATACCTGCAATGACAACTACACACGATAATACTACATAAATTCCCGCATTAAATCCAAATGCCTTCTGCATATAAACTGCCGTCTCCAGACATATGATTCCACTTATTATAATATAAATACTGAATATATACGAAAACAGAATTGATGTTATTCCTGAATGTGTAATAATAAAAATTCCCAATATACACTTTAATATTCCTTCAAACAACACACCTCTTATATACAATTCACTCCATATGTTCATATAATATATAAGGTCTATAAGTCCGTTTGCAAAAATAACAGCACCAGCAACAATCGCTGTGACTTCCATTGCTCCCTGTGGTCTTGCTATAAATAAAATTCCGATTATCAAAGTCATAATAGCATTAATCCACATATCAATTTTAATTTTCTTTAATATCTTCATAACTACCGCCGCCTTTCTTTTATTTGTCTTTATTTTAACAAAAATAAAAGCATAAAAAAACAGGCAAATGGTGATAAAATGTCTGTTTTTATAACATCATATCTTCGTTTGCCCGTTTTGTGCCAGCCACGTGGCTTTTAACATCATGTGATTTATAACAGTTTTAAAAATTCCTCATAAAATTCGCGTTCTTTTTGCTTTGCCGCACGTGCTTCATCTGAAATATCTGCTGATAAAGACAATGGATTTTCAAGAGCATACAGTGCACTTTCAACCGCACTTCTTGCAGATTCCACAGTCGAGCCAAGCACATCTGTATCATAAATTCCTTTATTCCACTGCATGAATCTTTGTATATCCAACTGCGTAATATGAGTCATCATACCGTTTTCTTTTTGTCCGGGATTGTTTACACCGACCTTTTGTGCCGCCTTTATCCACGCATCTTTTACGCTCTGTGGTGCATTTGGTCCGAAATTCTTAAAAAATGCCTCATGTGTTACCCGTAACTTTTCTTCTTTTACATCACCGTTAAGAAAATTCTCCCAGAATTTCAGCGAGCCTGCAAATGCTAAATTTATGTCATTGTCAAAGCGATTCAAAAACCCCATAACTTTGTCGTAGTCACCTGCATTTTTGTACTTGATTCTCCATGAGCCAATCTCTACACCGTCGCAATATTCCTTGCTTATTATGCCGTCAGGACCAAATGCCGTAATTGTGTATCTTTGTTTTTTATCTTCATCTTCGCTTACAGACACACATTCTTTAACATTTGCATTCTTACTGATATTTTCTTCAAGCATACGCAAAATATCAGCCGCACTTATTGATTCACCCGTTGCTTCTTTTTTAAGAACACTGCCTGAAGATGCCAATGCTGCTGCCCAATCACGTTTTTCATTAACCGCATCGTTTAGCGTCGCATACTGTAAATCATTTCCACTTGCCGATAATACCTGTTTTAAGGCATGCCAGCTTCCCCATTTGTTATCGACACCTGTGCCGTTACTGTCGGCATATTGACAAAATGCAAACATTTCAACTGCTGACGCATTTCTTACATCGACTTCCGAAAGATTGACATCGACAGTTTCACATTTGCCCTCTCCCACGGCAATTTTAACCCTGACTATTACATCTTCCGAATCGTCACTTATTATCTGCCCTGCTGACATTCCGAGTCCGACACCTCCAACGAATAAAAATCCCACTCCGAGATTTTTCATCTTAACATCCTGTGCCGGTTCATCTTCAGCCTTTTTAATATCCGCTGATGCAGACGATACCTGCCTGTAATACAGTTCTCTCGAATCAACCGTTTCTTTTTTTGATTCTGAATGTTCCTGCATTTTGTTTTTTAGTTCCGAAGCAAAATCATACTCCGTTTTCTCTTCATTATGCAAATCCTGTCCATATTCATTCAAAAAACCGTTTGCATATCTTGTGCTGACCTCCATATAACTCCTTTCTGCGGCCGCTCCGTCATTCACAGCCACCCTGTTCTCCAAATAGGTCCGAACAGTAAATAAATAAAAAAGGATGGCACTCCATTTCACATCAATCCGTTGAAATAAAGTACCATCCTTGTGTTTAATATATCGACAGCAATTTTAAAATTATTAACCAATTATATTACAAATTACAAAACTCACTCTTTTTCCCCATCTAAAAATGCCTTATAAGCCGGAGACATTCCACGAAGTCTTTCAACTATCCGCTTCAGTTCCCCAACTACTGTATCTATCTCTTCCTTTGTATTCTCATATGACAAAGTGAGGCGGAGGGATTCATGTGCCATCTCATCGCTTAAACCTATTGCACGAAGAACATGCGACGGGTCTATTGCACCGGATGTACACGCTGAACCGCTCGATGCACAGATTCCTGCCTGGTCAAGCATTATAAGTACTGACTCACCCTCAACAAATCGAAAACAGAAATTAATATTGTTAGGAAGCCTGTCTTCTCTGTGTCCATTTAATACAGTATATGGAATTTCCGCAGATATTCTGTCAATAAAATAATCTCTTAATTCTTTTTCTTTTTCAGCACGTTTTGCCATATTTTCCATGGCAAGCTTTGCCGCTGTTCCAAGCCCTGCAATTCCCGGTACATTATAAGTTCCGGCACGTCTGCCACGCTCCTGCGAACCGCCATGTATGAATGAACGGATTTTCACTCCTTTTCTTATATACATTATCCCGACACCCTTAGGACCATTAAACTTATGTCCGCTTGCAGACAGCAAATCAATATTCATCTCGTCAACATTAATTGGTATATGTCCATATGCCTGAACTGCATCTGTATGGAAAAGTATTCCTTTTTCATGTGCTATTTTACCGATTTCTGCAACCGGCTGTATTGTTCCTATTTCGTTATTTGCTGTCATTACTGAAATAAGAATTGTATCTTCTCTTATTGATTTTTTAAGTTCATCCAATCTTACTTTGCCATCTGAATCAACATTCAGATATGTTATATCAAATCCATGTCTTTCAAGATATTCACATGTATGAAGCACTGCATGATGCTCAATTTTTGTTGTAATAATATGTTTCCCTTTATCAGAAAATGATTCTGCTACAGCCTTAATCGCCCAATTATCAGATTCACTTCCACCGCTTGTGAAATATATTTCCATATCAGAAGCACCTATCAGCTTTGCCGCATAATTTCTCGCTTCTTCAATCTCAATCCTGCCTTTCGTTGCAAAGCTGTATGCAGCCGAAGGATTGCAGTAAATTTCCGAAAAATACGGCATCATTGACTCTAAAACTTTTTTGTTTACTTTTGTTGTTGCGGCATTATCAAGATAAATCATTCTCATTCACTCCCAAAAGACCAAAAACTTATATCTGAAAATTTCATTTATTATCATACTCATCAAGGAAATTATGCTTTACACCGTTCTGCTTATAAGCAATAACTGTGTCAATATTAACATTTTCAACGCTTCTGAAAATATTACTCTCAACATGAGGATTAACCTGCTTCAATGTTTTTATCAGTTCCTTGATTTCAACCCGCTTTGACTGGTTTTCTTCATTATTACATGTTGTACATGTATCCGTAAATTTGCAGGCACACTGGATAAAATTAAGTCCATTATAATCACGCCATGCTTTTATATCATCTTCTCTCACAAGATAGAGTGGACGGATAAGCTCCATTCCCTCAAAATTCGTGCTGTGAAGTTTAGGCATCATTGTCTGTACCTGTGCACCGTAAAGCATTCCCATAAGTATCGTCTCTATAACATCATCATAATGATGTCCAAGTGCAATCTTATTACATCCGAGTTCTTTAGCATACGCATAAAGATGTCCTCTTCTCATTCTCGCACACAGATAACAAGGTGATTTTTCAATATTGTATACAGACTCAAAAATATCAGATTCAAATACGGTAATCGGTATATTAAGAATCCTTGCATTTTCCTCTATTACCTGCCTGTTTCTCGGACTGTAGCCCGGATCCATAACAAGGAATTTCACATCGAAATCAAACTTGTCATGAAGCTTTAATTCCTGAAAACATTTTGCCATAAGCATTGAATCTTTTCCGCCTGAAATACAAACCGCTATTTTATCACCCGGTTTCACAAGCTCATATGTATTTACAGCCTTTGTGAACTTTGACCATATTTCTTTTCTGAATTTTTTACGGAGACTCTTTTCTACTTCAAAAGCCTTCTCATTTTCATCAGTCATGCTCATTTTATCAACAAGCCATGCCCCAAATCCACCTTCAAGACTTTGTGCATCGTAACCTTCCGACTGTAAAAGCCTGGCTGTCTCCTCGCTTTTCTCGCCTCTTGCACAACATATAATGAGTTTTTTAGAATAATCTATATTTTTATTATCAAGTACATTTTCAGGTGCCACGATTACTGCTCCCGGAATTTCGCCGTGTGCAATCTCAGCAGCACTTCTTATATCTATAATCTGATAATCATCTTTTAAGAGTTTTTTCATTCTTTTTACTGATATACTCATACTCTGCACTCCGTTATTTACATTGATAAAATATCAGACAGATTATTGTAAATTGCACCTGCAACAGATGAATCATTCATTGAATATACATGGACGTTTTTCACTCCGTTTGCATATAAATCAAGTATCTGTTGTGTCGCATATATAATTCCTGCCTGCTTCATTGATGCTTTGTCTTCTTTAAATCTGTCTACAATTTTAATAAACTGCTGTGGCATCTTACAGCCTGAAAGTTTTATTACATTTTCAATCTGTGATTCTCTTGTAATAGGCATTATTCCCGGAATTACCGGCACATCAATTCCTGCTTTACGCACATTTTCAACAAAATCATAATAAACGCTGTTATCAAAAAACATCTGTGTTGTAAGAAATTCACATCCGGCATCAACCTTCTTTTTAAGATTAATTATATCTTCCTGTCTGTTTGCTGAATCAGGGTGTACTTCAGGATAACATGCACCACCTACAGAAAAACCACCAAACTCTTTTATTGTTGATACAAGTTCAGATGCATATTTGTATTCTTTAAAAGGTTCTCCATCAAACCACTTAGGCTTATCACCACGAAGTGCAAGTACATTTTCTATTCCTGCATCTCTCATATCAGAAAGTGATTTTATAATTGAATCTTTTGATGCTCCAACGCATGTAAGATGTGCAATTGTTGCAACACCATATTTTTCCTGAATTCCTTTTGCTATTGCAAGCGTATTTGTGCTTGTACTTCCACCGGCACCATATGTAACACTTATATATGCCGGCTTTATTGCTGCCACTCCAAAAGCAGCTTCTTTAACTTTTTCAAAATCTGAATCCGTCTTAGGCGGAAATACTTCAAATGACAATGTCAATTTGTCTTTTCCCACAATACTGCTAATTTTCACTTATCTTTTCTCCTCGTCTTTAAGTGTCTCATTCATACTTCCACATCTGTATCCCAAAAGATCCAGTGTAACATATGTAAAACCATACTTTTTAAATTCCTGCACAATTATAAATCTGTTTTCTTCTTTCATAAGTTTATCAAATTCAGCCGGTTCAATTTCAATTCTTGCCATCATACCATGAATTCTTACTCTTACCTGATGAAATCCCATATCAAGAAGAAGCTGCTCTGCTTTGTCTACCATTCCCAGTTTCTCTTCATTAATAGTCTCTCCATATACAAATCTTGAAGAAAGACAGGCAAATGACTGTTTGTCCCATGTAGGAAGTCCCAGCATTTTTGACAATGCTCTTATATCGTCCTTTGTCATTTTGCTCTCTCTTAATGGGCTCTTTATGCCAAGCTCGGCAACTGCTTTAAGTCCTGGCCTGTAATCCCCATTATCGTCCATATTGGAGCCTTCTGCAATACATGCAATTCCATTTTCATCAGCAATTTTTTTGATTTCTTCAAAAAGTTCATGTTTACAAAGATAACATCTGTTTTTCGGATTCTGGGCAAATCCTTCTATTTTTAATTCCTCAGAATCACATATAAAATGTCTTATTCCCTCTTTTTTGCAGAAATCCACTGCCTCATTGAGTTCTCTTTTAGGAAATGAACATGAACGTGCTGTGACAGCTATGGCGTTATCACCGAGCACATCATGTGCTGCCTTTAACAAAAACGTAGAATCAACTCCACTTGAAAATGCCACTGCAACAGAGCCTAATTCTTTAATATACTGCTTCAGCTTTTCATATTTAATCTGCTGGTTTTCTGTAATATCTGCCATAAATTCTCCTTGCTTTATTCGTCACGTCTTTTATAATCACATAAATCTTTAACAACTTCACCTGCTATTATAAGTCCAACAACAGACGGAACAAATGCTGTACTGCCCGGAATAACTCTTCTCTCCGTGCATTTATGCTGTGCACCAGGTGGACATATGCAGTTTGTACGACAGCTTATCGCCATATCTTCAAGAGGTCTTAACGGCTTTTCTTCTGAATATACAACTTTCAGCTTCTTAATTCCACGTTTCTTTAACTCTCTTCGCATAACTTTTGCAAGAGGGCATACCTTTGTCTTATATATATCAGCCACCTGAAACATGCTTGGTTCAAGTTTATTTCCTGCTCCCATGCTGCTTATAATCGGAATATTCATCTCGTTGGCTTTCATTACAAGCTCAATTTTTGCTGTAACAGTATCAACTGCATCAACTATATAGTCATACTCATCAAATGGAAATTCATCTGCATTTTCAGGCAGAAAAAAACATTTGTGAATTCTCACATCCGCCTTAGGATTAATTTCAAGGATTCTGTCACGCATAACTTCTGCTTTATACTGCCCGACTGTTTTTCTTGTCGCAATTATCTGTCTATTAAGGTTTGTAAGACAAACCTTATCATCATCTATCAGGTCAAATGCACCGACACCACTTCTCACAAGTGCCTCGCATACATATCCGCCGACTCCGCCGACTCCGAACACCGCAACTCTTGAAGCTGCAAGTTTATCCATTGCTTCCTTACCAAGCAGAAGCTCTGTTCTTGAAAATTGTGTAAGCATAGATTCTATCCTCTTTCATAATATAAGCGGATGCTTCAGGCATCCGCTTATCACTTTATTTCCTAGCATTTCAATAGTTTTATTTATTAATTATTTTCCGTCAGTTTTGCTGAAAAATCTGCTAACATAAGAGGTTTTGAAAAATAGAACCCCTGTATGTCATCACAGTTAAGATTTTCAAGAAAATCAAGCTGTTCTTTATATTCTACTCCTTCTGCTGTTATCTTCATTCCAAGACTCTGGACAAGCTGTACAATAAATTTAAGAAGCTTCTCACCATTTTCATTGCCAACATAATCAACAAGGCTTTTATCAAGCTTAATTGTATCAAATGGCATCTGGTTAAGAGATGCAAGTGATGAATATCCACTTCCAAAATCGTCCAGAAGAATATCGAAACCTGCATCATGGAATTTCTGTATAAGTTCAACAATCACAGTATTTTCAATTATTGCACTCTCTGTAATCTCTATCTGTACATACTTATGATCCACATCATAATAGTTAATTATCCTCTCATATTTTTCTACAACATTTGAATAGTAGAGGCTGAATCTGGAAATGTTTACAGATACAGGAAGTATCTGAATCCCTTCTTTCTGCCATTCTTTCTGCTGTCTGCACACTTCACGGAATACATATTCATCAAGTCTTATTATATTACCATTTTTTTCAAACAAAGGAATAAACCGTCCGGGTGAAATAAGTGAACCATCGTCCGCACGCCATCTGATAAGTGCCTCTGAGCCAACTATTTTACCTGTATGTGAGTTAAATTTAGGCTGATACCACACTTCAAATTTCTTATCTGCAAGTGCTTTCTCAAAACCATTCTCCAGGTTTTTATTCTCAACTATTGTATCATAATCAATCTCATCATAAAAAGCATAATGACGGTCACGTCTGTTCTTTACAAGTGCTTTAGCTCTCAATGCCTCACCATAACGTTTATCTGCATCATCAAGCTTTTCTACAGCACGTATTCCTATTACAGGATACAATCTAGGCACGCTCAACTGCTCTGATATGCCTTCAATCTCATTTATCAGCTTTTCGATACGGTAAGTAACTGTCTTTTTGCTGCTTTCAATCCAGAATATTACAAACCCGTCAGCATTAACTCTGGCTGCCTGCTCATTATCATTGCAATTAGCCAGTATGACATCCCATATAGCCTTTAATACTTCATCACCACGGGCGTTGCCGCATACATTATTGACGAGCTTAAACTCACTTATATCAAGTGCAATTACATATCCTTCTGTATTTTCATACTTCTTTGCTTTTTCCTTGAAATTTGAGAAATTATCTCCACCCGTAATACTATCTTTATATGCAAGCCTGAATAATTCCTGTCTTCTTCTTACATTGTAATATAAATATATAATATTAGCCATAAAAAGGATACCTATAAGGATAACTACAAGAAACTGTATATCTCTCATTATAGGATGCATTCTATCATCAAGAACACTCTTTGGTTCAACAGAGAATATATACCAGTTCATATCAGCAGACTTAATCTCGAGTGGTTTATAGCAATAAAAATACTTAACATTATCCTCATTAACACCTATACCAACCCTGCTAAGCTTCTCCCGCATCTCATTTTCAACTTTTTCCTGTGTGACATCGTCATATTTTACCGCATCACCTTTATATACGAAAATATTATCATATTCTTTCTGCATCCCGTCACCATATGATGATATCACATCACCATCGCCGGCAACAATATATGTATATCCTTCACCCTGAAATGAATCTGAAAATATCGTTTCATGAAATTTTTCTGTAAGATATGTAGCAAACAACACGCCCTTAATCTCACCTTTATTATCATATACAGGAACGCTGAGAATATTTATCATATCTTCTGTATGATCACCTACAGTATCCAAAAGCGATGCTGTAATAAAAGATTCACCTTTAAGTCCAATCTGATAGAATTCCCTGAATGACAAATCTTTTTCAAATCCATCTGTCGTCTTCGCAATACCATTAAGGTCTATAAATCCCATTCTTTTAAAATTATACACTTCAACGAAACTCTGCATATCGCGAATCTCTGCAATTTCATCACCTGTTGATGATAATTCATTTGCAAAACTTTGCAATACACCAAATTTTGCATCAATCTCTTTTTCAATCAGAGCCGCATTCTCTTCAGCTTCCTCGCTGAGGCTCGAAATAATTTCGATTACAACATTTTTCTTTATATTATTAAATACAACTGATATCGTCGCAATAAAAGCCAACGAAATCAAAAGCAGCAAAATTGTAATAAAAAAACCGTTTTTCTTCTGTTTCATAAAATAAAATCCCCTGATTACATTATTAGCTAATACATCTTTGTTGCATATAATTATAACACCTAAATATATTAGCTGTAAATGTAACAGGGAAACATAAGCTCACCAATAGTACTTATTTACCATCTTTAAACATTTCATTTAATGTACGCCATCCAAGCACAGCACATTTTACTCTTGCCGGCATATGCGAAATATCCTTTAATACTGATGCTTCCTCAAGCTGGTCAATTTCATCATCTGATGCTTCGCCCTTTATCATTCTCAAAAAAATATCAGCAAGCTGTAAAGCTTCTTCTTTTGTTTTTCCAACAATCAGATCAAGCATCATATCAGCTGAAGCCTGTGATATAGCACAGCCGTCACCCTGAAATGAACCATCTTTGATAACTCCGTCCTCAAATTTAAGATTGAGAAAAATGTCATCACCACAGCTTGGATTAACACCCTCAAGAATCATATTGGCATCATCAAGTGCATGCTTATGACCAGGATGAAGATTGTGGTCTGTCAGTACCTCATTATAGAATGTCTTATTCTCCATAACCCATCTGTCTCCTTATCTGTGAAAGACTATCCACAAATGTATCTATTTCTTCACATGTATTGTAAAATGCAAGACTCACTCTTGTAGATGAAGAAATACCAAGATATGCAAGAAGCGGCTGTGCACAGTGGTGTCCGGCACGCACTCCTATATTATCTGCATCAAGTATAGATGCTACATCATGCGGATGTACTCCGTCAAGTGTAAATGATAATATTCCGTGATGTGATAATGCATCAGGCGAGCCTATAATATGCACACCATTTACGGCTGTCATTTTTTCAAAAGCATACTTTGTAAGATAATCTTCTCTTTCCTGTATAACATCAAATCCGGTTTTGTTGATATATCTTATCGCCTCTGCCAGTGCAACCGCACCTGACGCATTAACTGTTCCCGCTTCAAACTTGTGAGGAACCTCCGCATATACCGCACTTTCTCTTGTAACGGATTCAATCATTTCACCACCATAAAGAAATGGTGGCATCTGCTCAAGAAGTGATTTCCTTCCATATAATACGCCAATTCCCATAGGTGCAAACATTTTATGTCCCGAAAATGAAAGGAAGTCCACTCCAAGTTCCTGGACATTAACAGGAATATGCGGAACACTCTGTGCTCCATCAGCAACAAAAACAATTCCTCTGTCATGGCAATATGAAGCATATTTCTTTATATCATTCTTACTTCCAAGTACATTGGAAATCTGTGTCATTGCAACTATTTTCGTCTTATCTGTTATAGCATTTTCAAAAGCTTCATCTGTTATAACGCCGTCTTTTGAACATTCAATAAATTTAAGAACCGCACCTGTTCTTCTTGCGGCCTGCTGCCATGGTAAAAGATTGCTGTGATGTTCCATGATGCTTACAACAATCTCATCGTCTTCTTTTAACATTATCTGTGAAAGGCAGTATGCGGCAAGATTAAGTCCTTCAGTTGCATTTCTTGTAAATATGATTTCTGATGAATCTGCTGCACCGATAAAATCTGCAACTGTCTTTCTTGCATCTTCATACTCTTTTGTTGCTTTCTCAGCAAGTGCGTAAAGACCTCGAAGCGGATTTGCATTTGACTTTTCATAGAAATCACGCTCTGCCTGTATTACACATTCAGGCTTTTGTGAAGTTGCAGCATTGTCAAGATATACAACATCAGCAGAATTAAAAAGCGGAAAATCTTTTCTTATTTCAATCCCCTGTTGTCTGAACTGCTCTTTATTCATTCTCCTGCTCGCCTCCATTTTCAAGTAACTGTTCACCTTCAAGGTAATCACTCATCATATTTTTAGTATCCTCATCCGGTATAAGATTACATACCGCCTTAATTCTTGCCTTTGACATTTCTTCATATACCTGTTCACGGCTGAGACCTCTTGCCTGCATATAAAGCATTATCTGCTCATCAAGCTCACCTATTGTTGCACCATGGTTACCTTCAACATCTTCCTCAGCACATAAAATAATAGGAATTGTCTGGTTTACAACATTATCATCAAGCAAGAGCACATCCTCTTTTTCGTTACCTACAGCACCGGCTGCTCCTTTCTTAAAATCAATTGTACCTCTGAACAGCTTAAATGCACCGTTTTTCAATACACCGGCTGCATTTATTTCACTCTCTGTAACTTTTCCTTCATGAACGGCTTCATAGTTCATATCAAGTCTGCCGTCATTGTTTACCATATAACCGATATCAGTCTTTAATGAACTTCCTTTTCCTTTAAGAACAACACGGCACCCCATATAATTTTTATCGCCATCAAGTATAACCTGTACTATGTTAAGTCGTGCATTATCATCAAGAACCGCCCCGATATCATTAAGGCATGAATAATCTGAAGAATGTCTTAACAGCTGGACAAGATTAACTTTTGAGCCGCTTCCGGCCTGTATTCTTGTCTGGACACCAAACATTTTATTTTTTTCTTCATCATGCAGACTGTCTGAAAGATAATCCATCACAACAGTTATTGTGCTGTCCTTATCCGTCTCAATAACAAGCTTGTTAATTGTTCCCGCATCAGCAGGCACTTTTACTATAGCCGGTTTTGACGATGTAATTCCCGGTTTTGTCTTTAAAACAAAGCTGTTTACGCCTGAATCACTTATAAGTTCATCAATATCTCTTCCCATGCCGCTTGTTTCTTTGTCAATGCCGGAAAGTGCAATACTGTCCACAAGTTCTCTTTCACATGTAACTTCGTCAGGAGTTGTCACAACCATGCTTCCGCACTCAAATTCCGGCACATCTTTGACAACGCTTTCATTCATTCCCAGCCAGTTAAATGTTTTTGCTGACAATTCATTTATCTTAATATCCATATTACTCTCCATTTCTGCATCATTAACCTATGCTGCCCTTCATTTCAAGGCGGATAAGATTATTCATTTCAACTGCATATTCAAGAGGAAGTTCTTTTGATACATTATCGGCAAAACCACTTACAATCATTGCTCTTGCCTCTTCCTCGGAAATACCTCTCGACATAAGATAGAATACAGCCTCATCGCTGATTCTTCCAATTCTTGCTTCATGTCCGACATCAGCATCCTTTGTTCTTATATCCATTGCCGGAATTGTATCTGAGCGGGAAATATCATCAAGCATAAGTGACTGGCATGATACTGCAGACTTGCTTTGCTTTGCCTTTGGTTTTACAACAACAGAGCTTCTGAATGTACTTATGCCGCCATCTTTTGAAATTGACTTCGTATTGACATATGATGTCGTCTTAGGTGCATTATGGACAACTTTTGTGCCTGTATCAAGATTCTGTCCTTTTCCAGCAAATGTTATTCCTGTAAATTCTGCTCTCGCACCTTCTCCGTTTAATACACTCATAGGATAAAGGTATGAAACATGTGAGCCAAATGAACCTGATACCCACTCAATAGTACCGCCTTCTTCTACTAATGCACGCTTTGTATTAAGGTTATACATATTCTTTGACCAGTTCTCTATAGTTGAATATCTGAGTTTCGCATTCTTACCAACAAATAATTCAACGCAACCGGCATGAAGATTGGCAACATTATATTTTGGTGCTGAACATCCTTCAATAAAGTGAAGATATGCACCCTCATCTACAATAATAAGCGTATGTTCAAACTGTCCTGCCCCTGGTGCATTAAGTCTGAAATATGACTGTAACGGAATCTCAACTGAAACTCCGGGTGGTACATATACAAATGAACCGCCTGACCATACAGCTCCGTGAAGTGCGGCAAATTTATGGTCTCTAGGTGTTACAAGCTTCATAAAATGCTTTTTAACCATATCTGCATACTCACCTGTCAATGCACTTTCCATATCTGTGTATACAACCCCCTGTGCTGCAACTTCTTCACGGACATTGTGGTATACAAGTTCTGAGTCATACTGTGCACCAACCCCGGCAAGTGATTTTCTTTCTGCCTGAGGAATACCAAGTTTTTCAAATGTATCCTTAATATCTTCCGGAACATCAGACCACTTTGCACTCATTTTAGTATTTGGACGGACATAAGTTACAATATCGTCCATATTGAGTCCCTCAATTAACGGACCCCAGTCAGGAACTTTCATCTCATTGTAAATCTGAAGTGACTCAAGTCTGAAATTCTGCATCCACACAGGGTCATGTTTCTCAGATGAAATCTTTTCTACAATCGCTGGTGTAAGTCCTTCTTTTACTCTGTATACATCTTTTTCTTCATTTCGGAAGTCATACATACTTCTGTCTACATCATTGACGTTCGTCTTTTCTCTCATGGGTAATTACTCTCCCTTCACAAATCTGTCAAATCCGTTATTGTTAATCTCTTCTACAAGCTCTGCTCCGCCTGTTGTAACAATCTTACCATCTACAAGAACATGTGTGTAATCAACGTGGAGTGATTCAAGAATCTTAGTATTATGTGTGATAATAAGAAGAGAACCCTCCTTGTCCTTCTGATATTCACAGACACCCTTAGATACTGTACGCACCGCATCTACATCAAGGCCAGAATCTGTCTCGTCAAGAATAGCAAGAGACGACTTTAACATAAGAAGCTGTAAAATCTCTGCCTTCTTTTTCTCACCACCTGAAAATCCCACATTAAGATCTCTTTCCGCATATGACTCATCCATATCAAGAACTTCCATTGCCTTTTTTAATTCTTTCTTGAATTCCCAGAGACGGATTCTCTTACCATTTCTCTGCTCCAATGCACTTCTTATAAAATTGCTGAGTGAAATTCCCGGTATTTCGATAGGATTCTGGAATGATAAGAATATTCCGTCTTTTGCTCTTACATTAACCTCTTCATCAACTATATTCTTTCCGTTAAATATAATCTCGCCGCCTGTAACGCTGTACTTAGGATTACCCATTATAGTGTATCCGAGTGTAGATTTACCTGCACCGTTAGGTCCCATAAGCACATGAGTCTCCCCTTTACCAATATTCAAATTTATACCACGAAGAATCTGCTGTTCTTCAACATTTACTGACAAGTCTTTTACTTCCAACAAATTATTGCTCATCATTTTTCATCCTTTCACAATCTTGTTATTTTCAGAATTCCGATTGGCTTACTAGGAATTCTTGAAACATTATATTATGATTCTTTGCCAAATTCAATACTTAAATTCAAAATTTTTTATAAAACTGCGATTAGTGCACCCCAGCGGAAATATTGCCGTGTCATCGCTGACATCTTCCTACCGTTGCAACAGCGTAACCTTACACCGCCGTAACAAAAAAGACTCCGAAACACACAAATGTGATGTCTCAGAGCCTTTAACCAACAGATATTATTATATTGGCACAGCATTATTTTGATATAACATGTTTTTTCTTATGAAAAATCTTATAAATCCAAAAAATCAAACCGCCGATGATAACCGTAAAAGCTGCATAGAACTTTATCCACGACGCAACGTCGGTTTTTATAATTCCATTTCTATAGTCAGTTCCTTTATAATAAAGCGTCACTGAATTGCCTTTATCAGGTGCATACGAAGCATTGTAAGAATACGTTCTTCCATCCGGTGCTTTCCATGTAACAAACTGCTGTTTTCCGTCATATTCAATCTCAACTGCCGTCGCACCGGATATTTTTCTAATTTCCGTAATATGAAGATAAATAATTCCTGCAAGTCCGATAATCATAAATGTAAGAATTATAAATGGAAGTATTGCATCAGAAAATTTTGCCTTTTCTTCCTCATATTCATCGAATCTGCCTTCTCCGATTCCGCTTCCCTCAAAATCGGAATTATTTCTTTCCATCCTGTCACGCAAAAAAACATTATTCATAAAATCCCTCCTGTCCGTTTAATTTTTTCGTAATGTACATTGCACTATACTTTCTTACCCATAGATTTTCTTTATCTCGTCATACTTTGACGATGTAATAAGTGCGTCATAATCTTTTCCGTTAAACTTGACAATATATGTCCAGCGTCCATATGGTTCTATTCTGCTTACGTAATCCATATTAATTATAAAAGATTTATGACTTCTTATAAACTTACTGTCAGTCAGCTTTTCCTCAATATCGCCAAGCCCCATTGATGTATTATATTCATCCCGGATTGTATGTATTATTGTAGATTTGCCCTGTCTTTCAACCATTACAATCTCATCTATATCTATAAAATTCGTACTCTCCCTACCACGTATCATCATTTTTCTGCCTGGCGAAGATTTTACCTTACCGGTGTTGTCACTACTGGTTACATTTTCCCCAGAAGCGGCAATCCTTCTTAATGTACGTTCAACACGCTGTATATCAAAAGGTTTTACTATATAATCATAAGCATATATATCAAAAGCATTTGACATATATTCACTGTGTGCCGTCACAAATATAATTTTTAAATCAGGATTAATATTGCTTAGAATTCTTGCACACTCAACACCATTTACCCTGTCGCTTGCATTTTCATCTGCTTCATTTTCTTTTATCTCAATATCCATAAATATAATGTCCGGCTGACATTCAGAATACATCTTTATAGCATCATGAAAACCTGCACATTCTGCAACAACCTGAAATGATTCATTTTTTGAAACAATCTTTACAAGAAGTTTTCTTATGCCCTCTTCATCTTCAACTATCATAACTTTCATAAAAGTTTTCCCGCCTCTCTTACACTTCTTTCACAGTAAGTCTTGAATCTTTTATACTAAAAATAACAATTTTAGCACCCTTCTGGATAAACTGTCCTGAAGAATTAACATCAAATTCGACACCCTCGAAATTACCTTTTCCGGCAGGTCTTAAATCTGTAACTGCCACGCCTTCTTTTCCAAGAAGGTATCTGAGGTCATCTTCCCCCAGATATCCGGCATTACTGTCTATCGCATTATCAAGAACTATCGGCGATTTTACTTTTGCCTTGAATATAAGAAAATACATAATCACAAATATAACAAGAAGAATACATAAAATTACGATAACAATTATAATTCCCTGCATAACATTCTTTGCTGTGAGAAGCACACCTGCCACCAGACATATTGCAGCTGATATTCCCGGTACTCCGAATCCCGGAATATACATCTCGACAGATGCAAGAATAATTCCGGCAATAATTAATATAATTCCAATAACTTCCATTGTGTTCATAATAATCCATCTCCTTTTTTAACAAATTCTATTTCAAAAAATGTTTCTTTATCTGATGAGTCGACTTTTATTTTTGCATTGTATTTTTTTAATATATTCATTACAATTGCAAGCCCCTCACCGTGTCCCGGTTCTTTCTTTGTTGAATATCCTGACTTAAATATAATTTTCTTATCATCAGCTGTAAGAACCGGACCATTATTTCCTATTCTTATAATATACGAATCAATTGACTCACTGATTTCTATATATACCTTTCGGCTTTCATACTCACTCTGCAACGAAGCAGCTATAGAATTATCAATTATGTTAGACATCACTTTGCACAATTCCCAGCCCTCAACTCCTATATTTTCAAGGTTGGACTTAACTTCAACATACATGTCAATGTTCTGTTTTTCAGCCGTCTGCATCTTTGCCATAAGAAGTGCATTGACAGCAGGAATCTTTGTCTTTAATGCCTTACCGACTTTCATCATATCCGTAAAAATCGGTTTCAGATAATCGAGTGCCTCATCATACTCTTCAAGTTCGAGAAGTCCATATATAACCTGCATCTGATTTATGTAATCATGTCTCTGGCTTCTCATGCGTGCATTAAGCTGCTCTAGATTATTAACTGTCTCTAACGCTGCCCTGTACTTTTCCATATTTTTAAGAAGAGCTTTTACAAGGAAAATTACAACTGTAACAGCAATTAGTATAAATATAATAATAACAGCTATAAACTGTTTCTCCACTTACTTTCTCCGTTTCATGATATTAATTATTTCTTTTGCATTATTAATATACAACACATCTGTCAAATATTGAACTCTTATTTTTTCAAATTGACATTCTGCGTATTTAACTGTCAAAACAAGGGCATAAAAAAACACATCTGCCATTTTTCACATGACAGATGTGTAATAAATATTTAAATAACTATTTATTGTGCAAATTCTTTTATATATTCTTCAAGAATATCTGCTGTACGCTCTATTCCGAGCTTTGCACTGTTTACGCAGACATCATAATTTCTTGAATCGCCCCACTTATCTTCGCAATATCTGTTATGATAAGTCTTTCTTTTCTTATTCTGCATATTTATAAGTGATTCAGCTTCTGACCTTGAAATATCATTATGCTTTGAAACTCTTGTAATCTTGCTCTCTTTGTCAGCCAGTACAAATATAGAGACAAGTGCCGGATGATTTTTTAACACTGTCTCCGCACATCTGCCGACAATTACAAAAGACTCACCTTTGTTTGCAAGTTCTCTTATATAATCAAACTGCATCTGTGCAAGCACTTCCGAAAGTGAATTACTGTAGCCCCTTACACTTCTTGAAAGGAATATATTCTTTGGCTTTTCATCATATTTTTCCAAAGTATCAACATCAAGATTTTTACTGTTTGCAATTTCAGTTAAAAGATTGTTGTCATAAATCGGAATATTAAATTTTTTTGCAAGAATATCCGCAATCTCATGTCCGCCGCTTCCAAATTCACGGCTTACCGCTATAATCAGCTGTTTTCCCATACACCTGCTCCTCCTTTAAAAATATCTTACAAATATACCAACTGTGGAAATAACAAGCACAAGAATTGTAGCCGGAACTACTTTCTTGCAATACAAACCCCAGCCAATAGGATGTCCTGCTTTGGCAGCTACAGATGTACCTACTACGTTAGCAGAAGCACCAATCGGTGTTGCACTTCCACCTATATCAGTTCCCATTGATAATGCCCATGCCAGTGTAGAAAGGCTCACGCCTTCTGTTGCGGCAAGTGCTTTTATAATAGGAATCATAGTTGCTGCAAAAGGAATGTTATCGACAAATGCACTTGCAAATGCTGAAAGCCATATAATTATTGCCACCATAAGCATTGCATTTCCACCACTTATCTTTCCAATGAAATTAGCAGCTATCTCAAGAATTCCTGTCTGCTCGAGTCCTCCTACAACTACAAATAAACCAATAAAAAACAATAATGTCTTATAATCAACTTTGCTTACTATCTCATGTATATGTTTAGGTGCTGTAATAATTGTAACAAGAGCAATAAAAAGTCCGATAAATGCAACCGTAAGACCTGTCATGGCATGTGTTATAAGCAGAACTACTGCTGTTGCAAATATAATACAGCTTATTGCAAATCCTTTTTTATCCTTAATTGCCTCTTTCGGGTCCGGAAGTGAAGAAATATCAACATTTTCTCCGTTAGAAGCCGAAAGCTCTGAATGAAACACAAAATAAAAATATACAAGCACGGCAACAAGTGCCACAAGTGCAATAAGACCTGTATTTGTTATAAAATCAGCAAATGAATATCCAAGTGATGTTCCAATTATGATATTAGGCGGGTCTCCGCACATTGTTGCCGAACCGCCAAGATTTGCACAAAAAATCTCCGACAGAATCATCGGCACAGGATTAAATTTTAAAAGCTGTGACAACTCGACTGTAACTGCTGCAAGGAACAAAATAACAGTAATGCTGTCGATAAACATTGATAATACAGCTGACATAATCATAAATGTCATAAAAATCGCCATTGTCTTGTAATGTACAAGTTTGGCAATTCTCATGCAGAGCCATCTGAAAAAGCCGACTCTTGCCATTCCTTCTACCATTACCATCATTCCGGCAACAAATATAATTGTCGCCCAGTTAATACCACTTGATGACTCTTCTGCCGCACCGCCTGTATACCAGAATGTTCTGGTAAAAATGCTGTGAATATTAAGAGTATCCGTGATTGCTGTAACACTGTGCATACATAAGCCAAATACAACTACAAGTGTAATAACCCCGCATCCTAGTGTTATGTACTGACGTTCTATCTTATCAATTACAATGAGAACAAACATTGCAACGAAGATAGTCACCGCCAAAATCTGTGCTACCATTCTCTTCTACCTCTTTTCTAATACATTATATATATCTTAATCACACAATACCGAATCATCATCCATAAGAAGCAGTGCTGTAAGTTCAAACACTGTATTTACGATATAATCTGCACCGGCTTCCTCAAGCTCACCGTCTGCCGCATATCCGAATCTTACTCCGACTGCCTCTATATCCGCATTATGTGCTCCATATATATCATCTTTTCTGTCGCCTACCATTATAGAATCAGCTTTCATTTCATCAAGAACAGCCTCTGTGAGTTCCCCATTTCCTTCAAGTCTGTTAAGTCTTGCAAAAACCTCTTCAATAATTTCATTTTTGTATTTTCTTGTCCCATCAAGATTACTTCCGCAGGCTACCGTAAAATACTTTGAAAGATTAAAATGTTCAAGTATTTTTAATGCAAACGGTTCAGGCTTACATGTTGCAAGTGCAAGCGTCTTTCCCGCTGCTTTGAGTGTCTCAAGGACAAAAATCATTCCGTCTATCACACTGGTTTCATATATACCGGTATCTTTATATCTCTCCCTGTATTTTTCCACTGCTTCCCAGGCCTGTTCTTTTGTCATGCCATGAAACTTCTGAAAACTTTCATCAAGCGGCGGTCCTATATAACACGTAAGGTTATCAAGATTTTCCTCTTTAATCCCCTGTGCTTCCAATGCATATTGGACAGATTTCGTAATCCCTTCAGCTGTATCGGTAAGTGTTCCGTCCAGATCAAATAAAATATATTTCTTATTCATATTCTTTCCCTTTCAATGAATCTGTCCTGCATAAATTTTACCTAATCTTAAAGTAAATCATAATAATCATTTATAAACAGATTACATTTTTCTTTTATCTTTTCAATGTCGCCATTCGATGCATCATCCTTTACAGCAACCGTATAAAAATCCCCATTTACTGCTCCGCATACAGCTTCATATACATCCTCAAAAACAACACATTCATCCGCCCCAAATCCGCATTTTTTTGCGGCAAGTTCATATACATCAGGAAATCCTTTTCCTCTTTCAACCTCATCGCTCTGCGTAAAATTATCAAAATAATCAAATATCTTATTTCTTTTTAGGCATGCCTCATACAATTCCCTGTCAGACGCTGTTGCTATACATATTTTATACCCCTTTTGTCTGAGATTCTCAAGAAAATCAGCTGCTCCCGGTTTTAAATCTATATCATCAGCATATGCCTGTACAGCCATATCAAACCACTCTTTTGCAATATCTTCCGGTTTCTCGTCAAGATTAAATCTTTCAATTACATATTTTGAACCTGTTGCAAAATTATGTGTTTTTATTTTTCTTATAAAATCTTCAGGCACTTCAATATTTCTTTTACCAAGAAAATCAATATCAACCTTCGCCCACACGTCCGTGGAATTCAAAAGAGTGCCATCCAAATCAAATATGGCACATCTGAATCTGCCAAAATCAAATCTAGTCTTCATACATTTTTATTCTGTTCTTAATATTCTTAACGCTCATATTATCAGCATATGAAGCAATAAGTTCATTATACTTTTCTGTTATAATAGCATTTGAAATTGTTGAATCATTTGATGAATCGTAGCTTCTTGAAACAAACATTACAACACTGCATTTACTTGCAGATGAGTCAGACACAACAGTTACATCCCCTGTCTTTCTTGTGCTGTCAAACAGCCAGTCAGCCGCATCACCGTCAACTGAAGATTTTTTAACAAGTGTCTTTAATGAAGCATTAGAATCACTCTTATATGTATCCGCATTATCACCTGCATATTCTATACAAAGGTCTGCAAACAATGATTCATCGGTAGCTTTTGCTGCCATCTCATCAGCCTTTGCTTTTGCATCAGCAAGTGAATTATCATCATTTTCTGTCTCTGCTTTTATATCAAATATTCTGTAATTTACAGTATCATAATCATCTTTGTGTTCCTCATAATAAGAAGCAATCTCTGCATCATCAGGTTTTAACTTAGTCTGAAGTTCTCCCTGATATGACGCTGCTTTAAGGTAACTGCACAAATAACCTTTTATATTCTTTTCTGTTGCATTTTCGCCAAATACAGTCTTGTAATAATCTTTTACGGATGAACCTGCTGAATCTGCAGATGACTTGAGATTGTCAATAAAATTATTATAGTCATCATCTGCATTATATGTAAATCCATTCTTGTCAGCATCCTTTAAAAGTGCTTTATCTTCTTTTATTGTTGAGAGTGCTGCATTAGCAAAATAGTCATACCATGTATAATCAGAGTTGCCACCGTAAGTCTGTGACGAATCACTCTTTGATGTATCATATCCCATATATGATGCAAAATAACTTCCATAAGTCATTCCGCTGAATAATTCCTGATTAAGAATATTCTGCTTTGTCATTGAATAATAGAAATCAAATTCAATCTTACTTATCTTATCGCCGTCAACATCAATATATTCATTATGTATCTTATCATAATTCATCCATGCTGCTGTTCCTGCCACAGCGACAATAATTACAAGAATTACAGTTGCAGCAATCGATGTTATCTTTTTAGCTTTTGCATCTCTTCTCTCCTGCTCCTGTTTTTTCTGAACCTTTTTATCATACTTTGTAACAATCTTTTCCTCTGTATTATTAAGTACTGCCTTGTTTCCTTTAACCTTAGCCATTACTAATCCTCCTAAAATCCATTTTCCTCTTTTATTTCATCTAATTCTTTCATCCATACGGCTGAACTTGCATCACTCGGCATTCTTAAATCGCCTCTTGGCGAAACTGCAACGCTTCCGACTTTAGGTCCGTCAGGAAGACATGAACGCTTAAACTGCTGTGCAAAAAATCTCCATACAAATGTGCGAAGCCACTTATATATTTCCTTATCTTCAAATTCACCTTTAAATGCACATCTGGCAATTCTGAAAAGTTTCTTAGGATTAACACCGAACCTCAATATATGATACATAAAGAAATCATGCAATTCATATGGTCCAACCAAATCCTCCGTTTTCTGTGCTATTGTTCCATCTTCCTGAGGCGGCAGAAGTTCAGGACTCACAGGAGTATCAAGGACATCAAGGAAAATACCCTTTAGCTCACTGTCATCACAGATATCTGCATAATAACGTACCAGATGTCTTACAAGCGTCTTTGGAACTGACGCATTGACTCCATACATTGACATATGGTCTCCATTGTACGTCGCCCAGCCAAGTGCAAGCTCTGACATATCACCAGTACCTATAACCATACCGTTTGTCTGGTTTGCGATATCCATTAGAATCTGTGTACGTTCTCTTGCCTGTCCGTTTTCATATATGACATCATGAACACTCTCATCATGTCCAATATCAGCAAAATGCTGCCGCACAGCCTTTTCTATAGAAATTTCCCTAAGCGTTGCACCAAGCTTTTTTGTAAGGCTTACCGCATTATTGTAAGTTCTGTCAGTTGTGCCAAAACACGGCATAGTAACACATGTTATATTGCTTCTGTCAATTCCACATGCGTCAAACGCCCTTACAGTAACTATAAGTGCGAGCGTTGAATCAAGCCCGCCTGATATACCGACTACTGCACTCTTACATTTAGTATGTTCAAGTCTCTTTTTAAGACCAAATGTCTGAATATTTAATATCTCTTCACATCTTTCATTACGTTCCTTTTTATTCTTAGGAACAAATGGTGTCTTATCAAAATGTCTTTCAAGCTTTATCTGGCTGTCTGTATAAGCTTCAAATGCGACCTCATTCCATTCTGACATATCATCAGCCGGAACAAATGTTGTCATTCTCCGTCTTTCAGCTTTTATCTTTTTTAAATCAATATCTGCATATATCTGCTGTCCGGAAAAAAGTTCTGACATCCCGAGTATTGTACCATTTTCACATATAATATCATGTCCGCCGAATACTATATCCTGTGTTGACTCTCCATCTCCTGCACTTGAATATACATAACATGAGACAAGCCTTGCAGACTGGTTTTTGACAAGTTCTGTCCTGTACTGTCTTTTTCCGATTGTCTCATTGCTTGCAGAACAGTTTACTAGCACAGTAGCACCATGAAGTGCCAGCTTCGTGCTTGGTGGGTCAGGTGTCCATAAATCCTCACAGATTTCTGCCCCGACAACAAATTCATCCATTCCAGCACATCTGAACAGAATATTGGTGCCAAATAACGTATACATTCCGTTTATTTCAACATTTACACACTTGTCAAATCCCGGAGTAAACTGTCGTCTCTCATAAAATTCACCATAATTCGGAAGATATTTTTTCGGTACAAGTCCAAGAATCCTGCCATTATTTATTGCTGCAGCAACATTATAAAGCTTTGAATTATATTCAAATGGAAGTCCTGCAAATATAAGCATATTCTTATATTTTAAAGATTCATTACATATTTTTATGAGACTTCTCTTTGCACTCTCAAGAAGTGTCTCCTGCAAAAATAAATCTCCACATGTATATCCTGTTATACACATCTCAGGCAACACGACAAGTGAAGCCTTTTTTTGCGATGCTTCTTTTATAAGTTCAATTATACGTTCGGTATTATAATCACAGTCTGCCACTTTGATTTTGGGTGTCAATGCAGCGACTCTTACAAATCCATCTTTCAACTTCTCCCCATTTCCGCGTAACTTATCACGCATCATAAAATCATGTGTTTTATTATACAATTTTCCAAGAATTTAAGCAACATTTTTTATTAATTTTCAACAAATGTTCACCATACATAAATGGCAGCATATCTGCAATAAAGCATAGATATACTGCCATAAAACAAGCATATAATTATTGATTTTCAACGCTCATGGTTCATTCCTTCATAATCGTCTGTAACCGGCTCCTCTGAACCATTTACAACGTCAGTAAAACCATCTTCTATTCCTTTTGCAGCATCAGTAATTATTTCTTTTGCTCCTGTTGCCGCATCCGTTATAACTTCTTTCGCTCCTGTTGCTGCATCTGTAACTATCTGCTCAACAACTCCATTATCCGAATCAGGATTACTCCCTGTTTCCTCATTATCAGCATTACCGCATCCCGCAAGTGCCGCCACTGCAAAAACTGCAAGAGCCGCCATGATAATTATTTTACATTTTTTCATAAAGTCCTCCTTTTTACGAACTATTTTTAGTATGGACTTTATTTTTATTTTTAATCATATCATGCTGAAACTTTTAAATGTCTGCTCAGATACTTATACAAAACAAAAGTAATGACACTTGTTATCAGTGCTTTTACAAAATTAAATGGTGCAACGGCAAGAACAACAAATGTAAATACATTATTAATATTTGCATTTATTTTATTACCCATTGCAATAAAAGCCTCTATCGGCATTCCATAAAGTTCTGAATATTTTGGAAGCAGATAAAATGCATTCATAAATACGCCTGAAACTATAAGTGTAAGGCTTCCAACAACAAGTCCCAATACTGCTCTTTTCTTTGTTCTGTGAAAATGATATACAACTGAAGCAGGAACTGTTAAAAAACATCCCAATATAAAATTGGCAAAATCACCCACAAATGCAGTAGTTGTTCCTTTAATGCATACTTTAAGAATAACTTTTACCGCCTCTATAACAACACCGGCACAAGGTCCCAGCAAGAATGAGCCGATAAGGACAGGAACTTCACTTAAATCGATTTCATAAAATGATGGTGCTATAAAAGTCAATGGAAATTCAAAATACATTAAAATAACTGAAATTGCGGCAAGCATTGCCATGATAACCATCTTGTTTACTCTGGTTTTTTCTGATGAGAACTTAATATTGTTCTTCTTTTCGATTAGCTTTTCAAATCCAAAAGCTATAAAATATACTACTGCCATAAGTACAAGCGACACTAGTACAAATACGATGTTTTTCTGTAACGAATCAAATAATTTTGATAAATTAGTCATTTTTAAACGCTCCTTCTTCTTTCATCCAGACTATACTGTCGGTTTAAGATTCTCACTTAATCGGCCTTTTTGGCTCGCGGACTTATTATCATGCTGCATACAGATACATCACCGCCGGTCAAGAATTGACATTACTGTCTCACTTTGCCCTGAAGGTTGGAGTATAAAACTCACTCTTCTATTCAATTGTTTTATCAGCTGACTGCATTACTATAACACTGTAATGCAGTCAAGTCAATGCTGATTATTGTTTTTCCAAATATTTCTTACTTATAATTCAATATTTTCTTTTTCAAACCATTCTTTTATCTTTTCAACTGCTTCTTTTATAAGATTTTCATTGAGAACAAGTGCAAATCTTACATGATTCTCGCCCAGACTTCCGAATGCACTTCCCGGTGTACATACAACACCTGTATTTTCAAGCATCTGTATACAGAATTCATCAGAATTCTTAAACTGCTTTGGAACCGGAGCCCACACAAACATTGTTCCTTCTGAATATGGAACTTTCCAGCCAATTGCATTAAGTCCGTCACAGAGTGCGTCTCTTCTTGACTGATACTGTGCCTGCTGCTTTACAACTCCATCCTGTGGACCGTTTAATGCAGCCACTGCAGCTTTCTGTACTATATAACTTGTACCATAATCAAACTGTGAACGTATTGTCTTAAAATGTTTTATAACATCTGCATTTCCCAATGCAAAAGAAATTCTTAATCCTGTAAGATTGTATGTCTTTGAAAGTGAATTAAATTCAATTCCCACATCTTTTGCTCCCGGAATTGAAAGGAACGAAAATCCTCTTCTTCCATCATATTCAATCTCGGAATATGCATTATCATGCACAACAAGAATATTATATTTTTTTGCAAATTCTACAAGTTTTTCATAAAATGCTTTATCAGCACATGTACATGTAGGATTAAGCGGATATGACACGACAATCATCTTTGCACGCTGTGCCTTTTCCTCGCTTATTTTATCAAGCATAGGCATATAATGATTATCCGGGTCAAGCTCGTAATAATCAATTGAAGCATCGTTAAGATACGGTCCGACCTCAAAAATCGGATATCCCGGATTAGGTACTAAAACGAGATCCCCCGGATTACATACTGTCATAGCAACATGTGCAAATCCTTCCTGCGAACCGTTTATTGACATAATCTCATCATCATTAAGAGTGACGTCATAACGACGGTCATACCAGTTTTTAACTGCATCTTTTAACTCCTGTGTATCAGTAAGCGAATACTTATAATTTTCAGGATTCAAAGCAGCCTCCTGCACCACTTTCATAACATGCTCTGCCGGTGGAAAGTCAGGTGTCCCGACAAATAAATCGTACACCTTAACTCCCTTCTGTGCTATCTTCGCTTTACGCTCATTTAAAATATTAAAAATATTTGGCTTGAAAAACTTTGCTTTTTCTGAATACTGTATTTCCATTATTGTCCCTCAAAAACCTATTTAACAGGCTTTGCATATCCTGTAATATCAGCCATTCCGACCTCTAATACACGATGTCCTTCCAAAAGTTTATTCTGAATATTTACAAAAGAAACGACCTCAAGAACCTTTCCGTCTTTTGCCACCATTTCATGCTGATAACATGCAAAACGGCTCTCTATAAACTTGGCACGCAAATCTGCAATTATTTCATTATATTCTACATCAGGCATAAGCTGTTTGAATATAAGTCCATTTTTTATATCTTCATCAGTATAACCGAGAAGCTGTGTAAATCCTTCATCAACATCAAGAAGCTTTCCGCTTCTCATCTCCATTGAATAACGACCATTAGGTATTGAATGCATCCTTCGCATATCTGACATAATAACCTCCATTTCCGCACATTATCATGTGCAAGACAAACTTTGTGAAATTGCCGTTTTACATATATTACTTTGTAAGTGCCTGTAAACGTTCTCTTACCTGTGCAAGCATCTGCTGATACTTCTCAAGCTTTGCCTTTTCTTCATCAATCTTTGCCTGTGGTGCTTTTGATATAAACTTTTCATTGCCAAGCATGCCTTCGCAACGCTTGATTTCTCCGTTTAATCTGCCTTCTTCTTTCTTTAAACGCTCGATTTCTTTGTCAATATCAACAAGTTCTGCAAACGGAATATAAAGAACAGCTCCCGGAATTACTGCTGACACAGCATCATCAGGTATACCTGATTTATCGCTCTGTACTGCAACTTCACTTGCATATGCAAGTGTTGCAAAGAACACTCTGCCGTTTTCAAATATATCTCTTATTAAAGCATCTTCTGACACAACATAAACCTTAGCTTTTCTGCTAGGTGCAACATTCATCTGTGCACGAACATTACGGATATTTCTTACCGCTTCCTTTATTGTCTGTATTGCAACTTCCTCATCAGGGAAATTGAACTTTTCATCATATACAGGCCAGCTTGAAATCATGATTGATTCCTCATCATCCTGGATATTGCAGAAAATCTCTTCTGTAATGAATGGCATATAAGGATGAAGAAGCTTTAAAGCATCAATAAGTACAGTCTTTAATGTCCATATTGCTGCATTTTTTGTTGTATCTTCATCATTGTAAAGACGAGGCTTAACCATCTCAATATACCAATCGCAGAATTCCTCCCATATGAAATCGTTAAGTTTTGCAACAGCAATACCAAGCTCATATTTTTCCATATTTTCAGTAACTTCTGCAATAAGATGATTCATCTTTGATAAAATCCACTTATCGGCTGCAGTAAGATTATCCGGCTGTTCATCTGTTGTCTTAATCTTATTATCAGGGTCATTCATCATAATGAATCTAGAAGCATTCCATACTTTATTGGCAAAGTTACGGCTTGCCTCAACTCTTTCCCAATAAAAACGCATATCGTTACCCGGTGCATTACCTGTTATAAGTGTATATCTTAATGCATCTGCACCATACTTTTCGATAACTTCAAGTGGATCAATACCATTGCCTAATGACTTACTCATCTTGCGTCCCTGTGAATCTCTTACAAGACCGTGGAATAATACTTTGCCAAAAGGCTTCTTGCCCATATGCTCATATCCTGAGAAAATCATTCTGATTACCCAGAAGAAAATAATATCATAACCTGTTACAAGTACATCTGTAGGATAGAAATAATCAAGTTCTTCTGTCTTTTCAGGCCAGCCAAGTGTTGAGAATGGCCAGAGTGCTGATGAAAACCATGTATCAAGTGTATCGGGATCCTGTTCAACATTAGTGCTTCCACACTTAGGACATGTACATACTTTCTCAGCTGATACTGTCATCTCACCGCAGTCCTTACAATAATATGCAGGAATTCTGTGTCCCCACCATAACTGTCTTGAAATACACCAGTCACGGATATTGTCTGTCCAGTTAAAATATGTCTTATCCATAGATGCCGGCATAAGCTCAATATCGCCATTTTTTACACCTTCAACTGCCGGTTTGATAAGTTCATCCATCTTTACAAACCACTGCTGTTTAATCATAGGTTCAACTGTTGTCTTACATCTGTCATGTGTACCAACATTGTGAACGTGGTCTTCTACTTTTACAAGAAGTCCAAGTGCATCAAGATCTGCGACCATAGCCTTTCTTGCTTCGTATCTGTCCATTCCGGCATATTTTCCACCGAGATTATTAATTGTAGCATCATCATTTAAAATATTAATTTCAGGAAGATTATGTCTCTTTCCCACTTCAAAATCGTTAGGGTCGTGTGCAGGAGTAATCTTAACAACGCCTGTACCAAATTCCATATCAACATATTCATCTGCAATAACAGGAATAGTTCTGTCTGTGAGAGGTAACTGTACCTGTTTTCCAATTAAATCCTTATATCTGTCATCCTTAGGATTTACAGCAAGTGCAGAGTCACCAAGAAGTGTCTCAGGTCTTGTTGTTGCAATTTCAACAAATCTTCCCTCCTCGCCGACAACCGGATAATTAATATGCCAGAAATGTCCAGCCTGCTCCTCATGTTCAACTTCCGCATCAGAAATAGATGTATTACATACAGGACACCAGTTTACAATTCTTGAACCTTTGTAGATAAGTCCCTTATTATAAAGATTGATAAATACAGTCTGGACCGCCTTTGAACAGCCCTCGTCCATTGTAAATCTCTCTCTGTCCCAGTCACATGAAGAACCAATTTTTCTAAGCTGGCTTGTAATTGTTCCGCCATACTCTTTCTTCCATTCCCATGTTCTCTTTAAGAAACCTTCTCTTCCGAGTTCATGCTTATCAATGCCTTCTTCTTTGAGTGCATTTGTAACTTTTACCTCTGTTGAAATGCTTGCGTGGTCAGTTCCGGGCACCCAGAGTGCTTCATAGCCCTGCATTCTCTTAAATCTGATAAGAATATCCTGCATTGTGTTATCAAGTGCATGTCCCATATGAAGTTTACCTGTAATATTTGGTGGTGGCATAACGATAGTAAATGGTTTCTTGCTTCTGTCTACTTCTGCATGAAAATACTTCTTATCAAGCCACTTCTGATATAATCTGTCCTCAATCTCAGACGGATTATAATTCTTTTCTAATTCCTTGCTCATAAAATTCTCCTTTTTCTCATTGTCCGCATAAACATATTATTGCGGCATATGCACAAAAAGCCCTTTGCAGGGCTTATGCCTTGCAAAGGGCGAATAATCGCGGTACCACCTTTGTTCAATTGCCGTAATCCGCTTTGATTATCAAACGGAAATCGTACAATCCTTATTAATATTCTTTAACGTGAATAACTCCGTTATAGCTTACTCTAAGTTCAGCTATACTGCTCCAAAGCTACATTCAGCCACACATTTCCAAAGCTGCCTTCCAGCCTGTGGACAACTCTCTCTTCTGGCGGTAATGACTTACTCCTCTTTTTCACTGCATTTATTTTTTTCATTATTAAATTAATAATAATCTAACCAAATAAAAAAAGCAACTGTTTTTCAAAAAAAGTTACAATGCTAATCCAGCATAAGCTGGTCAACTGTCACAAATACGAATCCTTTCGATGATAACCGGTCTATTATTTCAAGTGCCGCCTCCACAGATGAATCATATATGTCGTGTAAAAGAATAATATCACCATTTTTAACTTTATACACAACACTTTTTACAACATATGCAGTATCTGTCGTTGCCCAGTCATCAGGGTCTATACTCCACAACACAGGAGTCATATTAACATGCGAAAGAAGTTTGTCACTATATGCACCATATGGCGGTCTAATATATTTCACATCTTCACCTGTTATACTTTTTATAATTTCATTTGTTTTATTTATTTCACCAACTGCACTTGAAATATTACATTCATCGAGTTTTATATGCGAGTATGTATGATTTCCAATCAGATGCCCTTCCTCATACATCCGCTTTACAACTTTCTCATTTGCTTCTGCATTCTCGCCCACAAGAAAAAAAGTTGCTTTTACATTTCTTTCTTTAAGCCCATCTAACAGTCTGTTTGTTGTCCTGCTGCACGGTCCGTCATCAAATGTAATAGCAACTATTCTGTCATACATATAATCATTGCCGCCTGAAGCATCCGTTTTTTTTAATTCATTGACATTATCCGTTTTCGTTAAAAATCCAATAATAATAAATGCACCAATAGCCATAATTAAAAAAAATAATATAATCAGTCTGACAATAATTCTTTTTTTTGCAAATTCAAAACTGGAAAACATATGCTCACCACAAGAATATCTTATTGCAAATATATGTAATATAAAAAATAATATTCATTAATTCTATATGCCTAAATATGCGTCCATCTCATGTGTAACTTCTGTCAGTTCCTTTCCTGATGCTGCCGCAATCTCTCCATATAATAATTTTCTTGCAAGCGATAAAGTCCTGCTGTCTGCCGATTTCATTTTTCTTAAATCTTTTGCACGCTCATTTTTAATATTATATAAATGTCTTACAAGATGCATAAGCTGCTCTATATCCTGTGATTTTACAATTTCATCGTACTTTGCCGGAGAAAGTTTCTCATTAAGTAATTCATCTTTCACACAGTTTTTTGCCTTCTCAATAATTTTCTCACATTCATTTTTTGAAATAATACTTCTTATCTGTACTTTTGTACTATTTACAGGAGAATAAATTATTCCTTTATCATCATATACCGGCTGTAAAAAATAATAATCTCCTTCAATTCCCTTTATAGGAGGTGCTGCAATGTCTTCAACTTCACAAACACCAACTATTCCATACACAACCTTATCATTTACTTCAAACATTTTTATTCCTCCGTTTCTGACAAGTAAACAAATCAATCCCCGTGCATTTCATACCTCGTAATATATTATACACTTTTATTAATTAATTTTCAAAAGAAAATTTTTAACATATTAAAAAAACATATTTAAAAAGCATAAAAAAACGGGATATACGACTGATGCATATAAATAAAATATACAGCAATACGTCTCCCGCCTTTTATGTAATATTTATTTAATTATTAAAAAAGTTCAACATCACCTGTTATTTTTTCATCAGCTACATAATAGCATTTATTATCTTCAGGCTTAACATACAGCTTAATATCTTTTGCTATTACGTTCTGTGCCTTTAAATCAGCTTCTACACGCTTAATAATTGCTGCCTGATTAACTGATTTACCCTCAAACTGAATAACAAATTCTTTCTTTGCTTCAGTGCTCTTTTTAGATCTGCCAGCTGATTTCTTGACCGGAGTTTTTGCCTTTGCTGCTGTCTCTTTTGCAGCAGTCTCTGATTTTTTAGGTCTGCCTCTTCTTGGCTTTGGCTGTTCAGCTTCTTTTTCAGTTGCTGCTTCTACTGTTTCTTTCTTTTCAGCAGACTTTACTGTCTCTGCTTTTGCTGTAACAGCAGTTTCCGCCTTTACTGCTTCAGCTTTTACATTTTCTTTTACAGCCTCAACAGCAGCTTCCGCCTTCTCTTTTACAGCTTCAACTTTTTCTTTTACTGTTTCAACATTCTTTGCAGCATTCTCATCCTTAGCTGCTTCCTTTACATTATTCCTTCTGTAAGATGCTTTTCTACCCATTATGATTACCTCCTCATCCAGCATTATTTACATGCTAAAAAATTTTTTATAGTTTCAACTGCCTGTGTCTCATCTGCACCGTCAGCTGAAATTTCCACCTGCATGCCCTTCTTTAAACCAAACGCCATCATACCCATAAGACTCTTAGCATTAATATACTTGCCATCATTTGAAACTGTAATATGGCTGTCAAACCTGCAGGCAGTCTGTACCAATTCTGCTACCGGATTACCATAAGCATTATTGATGTCTGCCACTTCTACCATTGCTATCATAGATTAACATTCACCTTATACTTTCTAAATTAATATTTTTTTAATACATGAACAAAATATACTCTATTAAACTTTTAAAGTCAACATCTATAATTTTTTTTGTTAATTTTTATACATTTTTGTCTTTAAATCCGCAGCTGTATAATTCTTCCATCTGATTGTCCATTTGTTCAGATGGTTCATAGCCTTCAAGCATTTCAACCATTCTTTTTATTTTTTTATCATCGGATGAAAACTGTCCCATATTGTCGAAAACTTTTTTCTTTAATTCTATTATATTTCCGTAATTTTCATACTGCTGCTGACCGCTTATTGCACAAAGCACCCCAAGTGCATATGCACATTCATAATTTCCCGTCATAATAGCATTTTCAAAACCACATTTTATCTGGACAGCATTTTTAGCAAGCAATGTCACCATTATTACATCTCTTCCTTAAATTTTTTAATATAATCTTTTACTGCTTCAGTTGAGAAATTACTCTCCTCAAGCAATTTAATGAAACGGCTTCCGACAATTGCACCATCTATAACATCTTCAAATGGTTTTACATCTGCTGCTGTCTTTATTCCGAATCCCATCATTACTGGAACATCACTCTGTCTTTTAACTTCTGCAAGATAATCATGAAGATTTTTATGAAAATCATGTGCATCACCACCGGTTACACCCATCTGTGATACGCAGTAAACAAAACCTCTTGAGCGTTTTACAATTTTAGCAATTCTGCCTCTTGAAACAGGTGAAACAAGCTCAATAAATACAGGTGCATTTTCAGTTTTATCTATAATTGCAAGAATTTCATCCTGCTCCTCATAAGGCAGGTCAGGAATGATAAGGCCGTCAACTCCGCACTCGGCACATTTCTTAACAAAAGCATCAAGTCCGTAATGATATGCTGTATTATAATACATCATAAAAAGAATTGGAACTTCACATTTTTCATTTCTTAATTCTTTCATTAGAACAAATACTTTTTCAAGATTTGCACCGGCATTAATTGCCTTTACAGAAGCATCCTGAATTACAGGTCCGTCAGCTACAGGATCTGAAAAAGGAATTCCAAGCTCTATTACATCAATTCCAGCTTCTTCCTGTGCAAATATAATTTCTTTAGTCTTTTTCATATCCGGAAATCCGGCTGTCGTATATGTGATAAATGCCTTTTTATTATTTTCTTTTAAATAATTCATTCTTGATTCTATTCTGTTCATTATTTGTTTGTCTCCTCTCCGTTAAGGTATCTTTGTACTGTATTGACATCTTTATCGCCGCGGCCTGAAAGGCATACAACAATTATTTTATCCTTTTCCATTGTCTTTGCTGCTTTAATAGCATACGCGAGTGCATGTGAACTCTCAATAGCCGGAATTATTCCTTCAAGCTTACAAAGTTCAAGAAGTGCCTGCATTGCCTCATCATCTGTAACAGAAACATACTGTGCACGTCCGCTGTCACGAAGATAAGCATGTTCCGGTCCGACACCGGGATAATCAAGACCTGCTGAAATTGAATGTGCAAGTTCAATATTACCGTCTTTATCCTGTAAAAGATATGTCTTCATTCCATGAAGAATTCCTACTTCTCCAAGTGCCATTGCACTTGCATGTTTTCCTGTCTCAATTCCAAGTCCACCAGCCTCAACTCCGACAAGCTTCACATCTTTATCATCTATAAAATCAGCAAACATTCCGATAGAATTTGAACCGCCGCCGACACATGCCATTACAACATCCGGAAGTCTTCCTTCTTTTTCAAGAATCTGCTTTCTTGCTTCCTTTGAAATAACACGCTGGAATTCTTTTACCATCTTAGGATATGGATGAGGACCTACGGCAGAACCGATTATATAAAATGTATCTTCTGCTCTTTCTGCCCATGTTCTTATCGCCTCATTAGTGGCATCCTTTAATGTTGAACTTCCACTTGTGACAGGATGTACTTTTGCACCGAGCATTTCCATTCTGAATACATTTAACTTCTGTCTCTCAATATCTTCAGCCCCCATAAAAACTGTACATTCCATATTAAAAAGTGCTGCACCTGTAGCCGTTGCAACACCGTGCTGTCCTGCACCTGTCTCGGCTATAACCTTTGTTTTTCCCATTCTTTTTGCAAGAAGAATCTGTCCTATTACATTATTAATTTTATGAGCTCCCGTATGATTTAAGTCTTCTCTCTTCAAATAAATTTTCGGGCCATATTTTTCGCTGAGACGCTCTGCATAATAAAGAGGTGTTTCTCTTCCAACATACTCTTTGAGATAATAATTATACTGTTTTATAAATTCAGGGTCCTTAATCGCCTCATCAAATGCTTTTTCAAGCTCATCAAGCGTATTCATAAGTGATTCAGAAACATACTGTCCACCAAATTCTCCATAATATCTGTTATCTTTTTTATCCATAATTTTTCTCCTGCTCTTTCCTTATATTTTTTATGAATTTTTCTGTTTTTTCTCTGTCTTTTCCTGCACCTGTATCTTTTTCGACACCCGAGCTTACATCGACAACATCAGGATTAACCTGTAATACCGCCTCTTTTACATTATCGGGATTAAGCCCGCCTGCAAGAAAAAATTTTTTTCCGCTGTATTTTATTTTTTCTTTTATGCCATTTATGCGGTGCCATCGGAAAGTTTTTCCGCTTCCCGGCACCCCGGCATCAAAAAGAATGCCATATATTTTGTCATTTTTAATCAGTTTTTCAATTTCATCATTAAAATTACTTTCTGTTTCTGCACCGTTAATTTCATCAGGCATATTGACAGCCCTTATTACCGGAATTGTTATTTTTTCAAGAATATCATCAGGCATATCTTTGTGTATCTGTATGTAATCAAATCCCACATCCGTTATTGCTTTAATCTGATTTATGTCGGGTGAAACAACAACAGCAGTTTTTTGAATATTTTTATCAAGCTTTTTTATCATTTCTGCTGCCCTGTCTATTGCAATATTTCTTTTGCTCTTTTCAAAGAAAAGCACCATTCCGGCATAATCAGGTTTTAATTCATTGATTATCCCAATATCCTCATCATATTTTATTCCGCATATTTTAATTTCCGTCATAAATCGCCTTCCATTCCAACGCAAGTCCTTTTGGATTTTCGTTTTCCATAAATGCTGTTCCTATAAGAAGTGCATTGGCACCGCTTGCCTTCAAAACTTTTATGTCATCATCATTTAAAACGCCGCTCTCGGATACAAGAACCGTTCCTTCAGGTGCTAATGAAGCGAGTTTTTTTGTTGTATCCAAAGATACTTCAAATGTCTTCAGATTGCGGTTGTTAATTCCTATTATTTTAACTCCGAGATTAATCATTCTTTGCATTTCCTCTTCGTTATGAACTTCGCACAGAACGTCAAGTGAAAGGCTGTATGCCAGGTCATATAATTCTTTGAACTTTTCATCGTCAAGTATTGCAGCAATAAGAAGTATTGCATCTGCCCCTATCACTTTTGCCTCATACACCTGATATTCATCAATTATAAAATCTTTTCGTATAATAGGAAGATTCGTAATCTTTCTTATCTGTTTAAGATAATCAGTATTTCCGAGAAAATAATCTTCTTCAGTGAGACATGATATCGCATCAACCGCATTATTATATTGGTCTATTCTGTCCGTAAGTTCAATTTTATTATTCATTTTTCCGTGGCTTGGCGATGCCTTTTTAAATTCGCCTATAATTGAAAGCCCCTGCTTTCTTAAAGCATTATAAAAACTTATCGGGACGCGTTTTTCATTTAATGCGAGATTTTTCATATCCTGTTCACTTACATTTTCTTTATGCCGGACAAGTCTTTTCTTTTTTGCAGCTACTATATCATCAAGAATCATTTCATTTCCTCCCGCTTAAATTCTGTCATTTACAAAGTTTTCTATCATTCGTTTGCCATGCTCTGTATATATTGATTCAGGATGGAACTGAAGACCTACTGTTTTATACTCTTTATGTCTCACAGCCATTATCTCACCGTCATCTGTCTTTGCGATAACCGAAAGGCAGTCAGGAACTGTCTCAGGTATTATTGCAAGTGAATGATATCTTGCCACCTTTACAGGCGAATCAATTCCTGTAAACACGCTTGTTCCCGTATGTGTGACAAGCGACTGCTTGCCGTGAAATATCTTTTTTGCATGGTCGATTGTTGCTCCAAACGCCTCACCTATACACTGATGTCCGAGACATATGCCAAGAATCGGAATCGCCGGTGCGAATTTTTTTATTACATCAAGACATATTCCGGCTTCTTTTGGGTTCTTAGGTCCTGGAGAGATGACGATTCTTTCCGGATTCATTTTTTCAATTTCTTCTATTGTAATTTTATCATTCCTTACAACTTTTATATCATCATTAAATGTACCTATATACTGATAAAGATTGTATGTAAATGAATCATAGTTATCAATCAGCAAAATCATAAATTTTCCTCCTCAACGAGCGTTTTTGCAAGTGCCATTACTTTGTTGCAGCATTCCTGATATTCGTTTTCCGGTACCGAATCGGCAACTATTCCGGCTCCTGCCTGAAGATATACCTTATCGCCTTTTTTAATCATTGTTCTGATTGTTATACAAAAATTCATATTTCCGTCAAATGCAAGATATCCTGTTGCACCGCCATAAAGACCTCTTCTTACTGTCTCTAATTCATCTATAATTTCCATTGCACGGATTTTCGGTGCACCGCTTAATGTTCCTGCCGGTAAAAATGAGGAAACCATATCAAGCGGATGACATGAACCGTGTCTTTTTCCCTCAACAAGTGAAACAATATGCATTACATGTGAATACCTCTGGACTCTCATAAATTCTGTAACTTTGACACTGCCAATCTGCGATACCCTTCCGCAATCGTTTCTTGCAAGGTCAACAAGCATTACATGTTCTGCCTTTTCCTTTTCATCAGAAAGAAGTTCTCGCTCCAATGCTTCATCCTCTTCTTTAGTTTTTCCTCTTTTTCTCGTTCCTGCAATAGGACATGTATAAACATTGTTACCTGTCTGTTTTACAATCATTTCCGGTGAACTTCCGATTATCTCAAATTTTCCGAAATTATAATAATAAAGATACGGTGACGGATTAAGAACTCTTAATTGTTTATACAAATCAAATCCTGTCTGTTTAGTCTGTATTGTCCATCTTTGTGACAATACTGTCTGGAAAATATGACCTTCCTTAATATATTCTTTTATTTTATTTACTTTTTCAGAATACTGTTCAAGCGTATCCGACTTTTTTATTATCACTCCATCGTGATGATTTTTTATTTCACAGCTCTTTTTATTTTCATTTCCAGGAGTTCTCGCTTCATCAATAAGCTTTTCTGCCTCAGCAAGTGCTCTTTTCTTTCCCTCTTCGTTATCTTCGTCAAGAACGACCGCCGTAACCGTCTCTGCCATATGGTCTATGGCAATGAATTTAATAGCAAGCATAAGCTGGATTGTCTCAATTCCAATCTCATCTTCATTATCATCCGGAAGATTTTCTGTATATCTTATAAAATCATATCCCAGACTTCCAACAAGTCCACCATTAAATTCATCCTGTGTTTCATCTGAATGTACTTCAAAAGAGCTGAAATATTCTTTTAATAAAACAAGTGGGTTTCCTTTTAGTTTTGTTACATTTCCATTGTTTTCAGTTATCACAAGACCATCTTTTTCTGACTGAACAAGTGCTTGCGGATCAACACCCATAAATGTATATTTTCCACTTTCTTTTTCATTACTTTCCATAAGGAAACCAATTCTATCACTTCCGAGATTTTCATACATCCAGATAGCAGTTTCATTTACTATACTGACTGTCTTTTTGTATGCTCTTAAAACTTTTTTCATAATCCAACTCCTTTGCATATAAAAAATCCCTGACAGCCATAAAAGCTGCCAGGGACGAATTAACGTGGTGCCACCCTTATTCATAAGATTGAAAATGTAGTCTATACATTGACATCCGCTCTGATGTCTGTATAAAAAAAAGACATATCCAAACTGGATATGCCACCGTTTACAAAAACAAATCTTGTCTCATTCCGATACTTAATACCTACCGGTATATAATATCTTTCCCCTGTAACGTGAGGCCACGTCGTAAGCTACTTATATATTCACCTACGCATCTCCCAAACCCATTCCATAAAGCCTTCCATATCAGTTCACACCTGCTCTGACTCTCTGTGATGTACGTGCCAAATGTACTATTTTGTTCAACGACTTTTTCTATTTACTTAACTTGTGATTGATTGTAACACTAAAAAATTTTCATGTCAATGTTTTTTACTATTCTTCCATGAGTTTTTTTACAATTCTTCCATGAGTTCCGGAAGATTTTTTATATCATCTATTTTTGCAATATATTTATCACTGCTTACATTTCCAAAACCATAAGCTGCATAAATAAACGGAATCCCCGCATAATCCGCCGATTCGGCATCACCTGATGTATCTCCGGCATACACAGGGTTACAAAGATTATTTCTTTTTATAAGAATCTTATTACTCTCGCCCTTGCATGTTCTCGTCCTTCCCCAGCACTCAGTATCATCAAAATACTTTGCAAGCCTGTGAGCCTTTAAAAAAGCTTCTATATAGCCGTCCTGACAGTTGCTCACTATAAACAGCCTGTATCTTTTTGATAATAATGATAATACATTTTCAAGTCCGTCAAAAAGCCTTGCACCATGTTCTGAAAGATATTCATTTTCATACGCACACAATTCGTCCATAATCGCAGTCTGTACTTCTTTCGATTCCAACGGAAATAGTTTAGCCGCAATATCATACATTGGAAGTCCCATACATTCACCGAGTTCATTTATTGTAACCGGTGGTCTTTTTATTTCAGCGTGTCTTTCTAATACAACATTCCACGACTCACAGATTGGCACTGTTGAATCCCACAATGTTCCGTCAAGGTCAAATATTATTGAATCAAACATTTTCAAGTTCCTCCAGAAGCTTTTCAAGCTGTTCTTCCTGTGTTATATCATAAACTATCGAAAAACAATCTTTTGCAAGTCGATAATCCTGACTTTCCATCATTATCTGTCCGACACGATATATTACACCTATAGTATCTGATGATGGTCCCGGCTCAATTCCTTCATCATCAAACATTTTCTGCATTTCTTTAACGGAAAGCTTAGGCGTCTCCTGATTTAAAGCCTGCTCAATATAAGAAAGTTCTGCATCTGCATTATCTGTTTTATAATAAATATTGCTATATATATAACAGGCTCTTGCCACTTCCGGCTTGTATGCAGAAAGATAATAAAATCCCATATTTCTGTAATATCTGGCCATTGTTGCTCTTGTGCAGCAAAGCCTGTACGCCTCTTTTGTTGCTATCATATATCTTTTTAACATATTAAGATACTTGTAACATTCCGCAAGTCCAAGAATTGCATCCAAATCTACGGGATTCCAGCATATTGCGTTGCTGTATGCTTCAATACCTGCTTTATAACGCCCGCTTTTCACACACAAATCGCCATAGGACCTGTAATATTCACCATATGGAAGTTCACTTAGTACCACATCGCAATCAGGTTTGAAATAAAATGCATATATATAATATTCCATAACATGATTAAGGCTCATATATATATGTTCACAATTATCCTGTGGTTCGCTGATGCTTATATTTCCTCTTGCATCTATAGAACCTGCTCGTCTTACTTTCACCTGTTCTTCTATTGATTTAAGAAGTTCTTCAAGCATATGCATTGCTTTATCTGCTTCTTCATTTTTTACAAGTTCTTTAAATTCCTCAAAATATTTTTTTAATTCTTCCGGATTATTTATATTCACGATGACCCCTTTTTATATTTTTAATATTTTTTATAGTTGCTGTTAATACAGCTGATGTCCTCGGTGCGATATGAAGTGTTCTGTTGTCTGTAACGCTTACACTTTCATCATCCGCCGAACATATTTTCACATTCCATGATGATGATTCAGAAATTTTGGGAAGTGCAAGTTCATGTGCTTCCCAATGCATGTTGTATGCAATATATATAAGCTCAAATTCATCATCTTTTCCTGCATTTGTCTTACAATCGGAATATTTTGTACAATACATTATTCCAATATGCCTGTTATAATTTTCTGTAACCTGATACCATGCACCGCTTCCATGATAAGAAATATCAGGGTAACCGCATGAAAGTGAATCAGAGGCAAGCAGCTTGTCTTTCATATGAAGGATATTATATTTTTTCCTGAATGAAATAAGTTTCTTTACAAATTCCGTCATTCTTTTTGATACTTCATTATCATTCCAGTTTACCCATGAAATTTCATTATCAAGGCAATATGGATTATTATTTCCAAGCTGGCTGTTAAGGAATTCATCACCACCGAAAATAAGTGGTGTTCCCGCTGAAAACATAAGCATCATAAGTGCATTTTTCATCTGCTTTTCCCTGAGAGCCAGAACTTTTTTCTTTTTCGTGCGGCCCTCAAATCCGCAGTTCCAGCTGTAATTGAAGCTCTCGCCATCACGGTTATTTTCATGATTTGCTTCATTATGTTTCCTGTCATAACTCACACAGTCGTTTAATGTAAATCCATTATGATTAGTAATATAATTAATTACCGCCGCATTCTGTGGATTATTTCTCTGTGTATTTATAAAATCTTCAAGCTGGTTATCGTCACCTTTCAGAAAACGTCTTATAATTCCAAGATACCCGTCATTATAATCTGCCATATGACGCACATGTCCTCTCTTGCCATCCCAGAACACTGTAATTATTTTGGTATATGAAAGAACAGGGTCTGTGGCACAGACATTTAATGCACATGGCGGACCATACAGATGCACTCCGTCAATATGATATTCCATCACCCAATAACGTATACAATCTGTGATAAGTTCAGGTGTCTCATCGCTAAAATACATCTCCATAATAACTTCTATTCCTTTTTTATGAAGCTGCTTTACCATATTTTTAAACTCATATGTATAATCATTTTTGTATGATGCACACGAAGTAAAAGAAGCTTTCGGTGCAAAATGGAGTGCATTGCAATATCCCCAGTAATTAAGCGGACGTCCCTGCTCTGCCATTTTATACATTCCTGATGGTTTTTCATTTTCATCATAATCCGGAAAGCGTCCGGCTTCATCATATTCATAAGCCGGCATAAGTTCAACCGCCGTAATTCCAAGTTCTTTAAGATAATCTGCTTTCTGGATAATACCGTCAAAAGTCCCTTTATGTTTTACCATTGATGTTCTGCTTTTAGTATATCCACGGACATGAATTTTGTAAAAAATACTGTCTTCATATGGAGCCTGAAGAGGCATATCACCTTCCCAGTCAAATTCATCAAGCACAATTCTGCTCAGATATCTGGCATTATCCTGTATTTTATTAAATTCACTGCAGCATGTAACTGTCTTTGCATACAAATCCGGTATCATTTTTCCATCTGACTCATAACAGTACATTGCTTTATCAAGATTTTCACCGGAAATATTACATGAAAACACATCGCCTGTCTTGTATGTTTCATCTAACTCTACTCTGCATTTCAGATTTTTTCTTCCGTCAAATATCAGCAGTGTTATATTATCAGAAACACCTGCAAATGCAAAATTATATGACATACTTCCGGTTTTTTGTGCTCCACGATGTGCCGGATTGCCTTTTTTTATATTTATCATTCTTTTCCACCCTTCAGACTGTATAAATTTTTCATCGCAGCTTTGTCGAGCTTATAATATCTCATTGCAAATAAAGTTATAAGCCAGCCAATAATAGGTATTATACAATAAAAGAAAATTGTCATCCATTTTAATGGCTGCGTAAGTTCGTCGCCAACCTGAGGAAACACTTTTGAATAACCTATAAGTGAAAGTGATATTCCCACAAAAAATGTTCCCAGTGCCGAAAATGATTTGTCAATAAATGAAAATAAAGCTCCCATGATTCCCGGAACAAAATGTCCGCTTATTGTATATTCATAATCAGTACAGTCAGCTATCATAGGCACAACCATATTGTTTGTTATTGATTTTACACCATTGAGCAGTGCAAATACTGTCAAAAATACTATCGTTATAAGATTAATATTCGTAACTGATACTTTTGTAAGGTCGCAAAAAATCATCATAATCATCAATACAGACTGAAATATAATTGCAAACCATGTCGCTCCTGTCATTGCTTTTTTCTGTCCATATTTCTGTGCATATTTAATTCCTATATAAATAATTCCAAGATTAGGTATTCCAACTATTATGCCAATAATTCCAGCAAGAGGATAATTTTTCATAAGTATGCCATATAGCATGACAATAACTGTAGAATTGCCGTAAACCATAGCAGCGAACTTATCTGACGCAGCCGCAATTATAAGCATTCTTATAGGTTTATTATGCTTTAAAATCGAAACATAATCGCGGAATTTAATATTCTGGGGCTTATCACCCGAATTATTATTTTCAAGATTAAAAAATTCTTTTCTATCTTTCTGCCATATTCCTATTACAGCCAGAACCGTACATATTGCCGATAAAATAACAACAGTTATTACAAATTCAGCAAAAAGCTCACTGGAATTAAAATTTTTATATTTATGTATAAGATATACCGAAACATAAAATGCTGTAAGACCATGTGCGAACATTATAAATGTTGAATCAAAAAATGTTATAAGCGGTCTCTGGTTTACATCGTTCGTTATAACTGACTGACCTGATTTTACAACTGTTGTCTGAAAAGTATATCCTATTATATACACAGCATAAATTATTATAAAATACGGTGCACGTATAAAACGAGGCACAAGGTGTGTTGTAAAAAAAAGCACCAGTGAACTTGCTGCCATAAGAATATATCCAAGAACTATAAATGGCCTGAATTTTCCAAATCTGCCATTTGTCTTATCAAGAATATATCCTATAACAGGGTCTGTAATTCCGTCAAACACCCTCATTCCGGTAAGAATAAATGATATTACAACTACACCTATTCCCGCAATGCCATTGGCATAATATGATACATATCCCATCATCGCCAGAAATAAATTAGTCGATGTATTATTAAGCGAAAAAAAGGCTATCTGCCAGATATGTGCCCTATTTTGTTTTATTTTATTATCCTGCCCATGTACTTCTTTTTTCATTATATAGTCAAACTCCCTCACAGTCAAATTCAGGGATAAAGCTTTCCGATGCAGTCTCTCCCTCCTGGATAAAACCGTTTACAACTCCGAGTTCAATGGCATAATCAACAACTTCATCATATTCTTTATCTGTCACTTTCCGGTTTATCTCAGGGTACTTTTCAATCTGTTTCAGCGGTGTGTACTGGTTCATAATACTTATATAAATATCATCTTTAAAAGTTTCATATAAATACTTTATAACATTTTTTGAATCATATGTCATCCCCGGCAGTATAAGATGTCTTACTATCATTCCTCTTTTCATAATTCCACGTTTATCAAAAACCGGTTTTCCAACCTGCTTAAACATCTCATCAAGAGCTTTGGATGCAACATCAAAATAATCTTTTGCATTGGAATATTTAAGTGACAGTGAACTGTCCATATATTTCATATCCGGAAGATATATGTCAATAAGACCATCAAGAAGCTTTAAAGTTTCTATGTTTTCATAACTGCCTGTATTGTATACAATTGGAATTATCAGTCCGTTCCTTCTTGCTTTTTTTATAGCCTGTGCAATCTGCACCACAAAATGTGTCGGCGTTACAAGATTAATATTATTGGCACCTTTTTCCTGCAATTCCAGAAAAATATCAGCAAGCCTGTCAATGCTGATAATCTTTCCTGTTTGTGCCGCAGCTATATTTCTGTTCTGACAAAATACACATCTTAAAGTACATCCTGAAAAAAACACAGCTCCTGAGCCTTCCTCTCCTGAAATACATGGCTCTTCCCACATATGCAGGGCCGCTCTTGCAACACAGAGTTCATCCGTCATAAGGCAGTAGCCTTTTTCTTTATTTTTTCTGTTTTTTTTACAATTTCTTGGACATAATTTACATTCGGACATTTCCTTATCCGCAATATTTTCAGTCATGTTCTTTTCCTTTTTCATTCATAAGTTCCTGCATCTTCGCAAATGCTTCCTTTATTCCTCCGACGCCATTTACAAGTCCTTTATCTACAGCTTCCTGTCCGACAAGAATTGTTCCTAAGTCTTTTGTCAGAATTCCGGTGTTCATCATCATTTTCTCCAGTTCATCTTCCGAAACCTTTGAATGTGATGATATAAACCTGACAATTCTGTCTTGTATCATTTTAAAATAATCAAATGTCTGTGGTGCACCTATAATCGTTCCATTCATTCTTACAGGATGAATAATCATAGTTGCCGTCGGTGCAATAAAACTATAATCTGTACTCACTGCAAGCGGTACTCCTATGCTGTGTGAATCACCAAGCACAAGCGAAACTGTCGGCTTTGACATTGAAGCAATCATCTCTGCAAGAGCCAGCCCTGCACTTACATCACCACCAACTGTATTCATAAGAAATAATACACCATCTATCTCTTCATTATCTTCAATTGATGCAAGCTGTGGCAGAATATGCTCATACTTTGTTGATTTACTTGATGCCGGAAGAACATCGTGTCCTTCTATTTCACCGATAATCGTCATTAAATGTATTTTACCATGTTTTTTATTATTCTCAAGCACTACCTGTCCAAAGTCCTGAATTTTCTTATCTTTTTCCTTTTCTTCCATATACTGCCCCCGTTTTTATAAATTAAAAATATTATCACTCAATAATATTGTGCTTTTAAAATTTATTTTTATTCACGTATGGATATACTATTCACATTAAGACATATTGCAATGAATGACCGCTTATATTAAAATAAAATATAGTTTTTAATTATGGACTGTTGAAACAGTTCTATTCAAATGTAATTTTTACAAAAGCGGCAAAAGTTTAATTTGCATATAATTAAACGCAGAATTGGAGAACTCTGATGATTGATTTAACAAAAATGATAGACAGTTTCACACACAGGCATGTTTTTATACAAACGCACAATTTCCCTGACCCCGATGCAATAGCAAGTGCTTACGGTCTTCAGTATCTTCTGCACAGCAGAGGTCTTGAATCTACTATTATTTACAAAGGAAAAGTTGAACACGGAAGTTCAAATGCAATGGTTAAAAAGCTTGGTATTGAAATCATTGAATATTCTGATATGACTGAGATGTCACAGGATGCAGAAATAATTCTTGTTGATTCGCAGAAAGGCAATGCCAATATAATCGACATGCCCGGAAATGAGGTGGTCTGCATTGACCATCATCCTATATTTGGTAAATCACAATATACTTTTTCTGATATAAGACCTGAAGTTGGTGCATGTGCTTCAATGATAGCACAATATATTTTTGATGAAGGTCTGCAGATACCCGACAATATTGCAACAGCACTTTTATACGGAATACGTATTGATACTGCCGGATTGAGCCGTGGTATGTCCAATCTTGACCTTGATATGTTTTATAAATTATTCAATCTTGCCGACCGCAAAAAGATTGCCGAACTTGATAACAACACTCTGCGTCAGACAGACCTGCTTGCATATTCCTCAGCAATTAACAGCATAAAAACATATGGAAAAACATCATATGCCAATACCGGATATAACAGTCCAGAACCGCTTATTGCTGCAATATCTGATTTTATTATGATGCTCGACACAACTGACAACACAGTCGTTTACTCTGTAAAAGATGACGGAATAAAAATATCTGTGCGAAGCGTCGGAACAATTAACGCCGGAAAGGTTGCCAATCAGGCACTTGAGGGCATCGGAAGCGGCGGCGGACACGAAAATATGGCCGGTGGTTTCGTTCCTTATGATAAACGTATTACAGACCCTGTCCACAACGATAAATATATTTCCGAGCTGACCAATGAAATTGAACAGCGTTTTGCCAATGTGATCGATGGCTGAACACCTTCTGACTACCAAAAAACACTTGATTTTCACCTAAAACCGACAAACATTTTTTACATGTAAAAATCCCCGCAAGCCTCTATCTACAAGGTTTTGCGGGGATTTTTGATGTAAGCTACCAGCCGGAATCGAACCGGCGACCTTCTCATTACGAGTGAGACGCTCTACCGACTGAGCCATGGTAGCATGAAACAAAAGTTATGTTACCATATCAAACAAAAAAAGTAAAGATTTTTTACAACTTTTATCATTTTCCTGGCATATGCATGCTTATGCCGGACACTTCCAACACAAATGCATAATATAAGATATAACCTGATTGGAGCCCTGTTATGAAAAATATTCTTTCCATTAAAAATGTAAGCTATTCTTATCATACACAGGAAGGTGAAACTCCCGCCCTGACTGACATAAGTTTTGATGTCAGCTCCGGAAGCTTCACATGTATTGTCGGTCCGTCCGGATGCGGCAAATCTACACTTCTTTCCCTGATTTCAGGGCTTTTGCATCCCGACAGCGGTGAAATATATATAAATGGATGTAGCTCATCCGGTTCACTTCTTCATATAGGATATATGCTTCAAAAAGACAGTCTTTTTGAGTGGCGTTCTGTTTATAAAAATGTCCTGCTTGGTCTTGAAACAAGAAAAATGCTCACACCGGAAAAAAAGGAACTTGCTGATAAAATGCTTGAAACTTATGGTCTTGCCAATTTTAAAAATGTAAAACCTTCACAGCTTTCAGGTGGAATGAGACAGCGTGTAGCCCTCATAAGAACACTCGCACTTGAACCTGATATACTTCTTCTTGATGAACCATTCTCTGCTCTTGATTATCAGACCAGACTTGAAGTAAGCGACGACATATATAAAATTCTGAAAGAGCAGAACAAAACGGCAATCCTTGTAACTCATGACATTTCCGAAGCAATTGCAATGGGTGACAAGGTTATTATTTTAAGTGCAAGACCCGGACGAATTAATAAAATTATAGATATAACATTTGATAATCTGACAGACGGACGCACACCTTTTAAAGCAAGAAGTTCTCCCGGATTTTCTGATTATTTCAACACAATATGGAAGGAGCTGGTACAATGAGTGCACAACAGCAGGCCTACCTTAAACAAATAAAAAAATACAAATTATTTATCACATTATCGAGGATTTTTCTTTTTGTTATTTTCCTCTTTTTGTGGGAAATTTCGGCAAGATTCGGCTTGATAGAAGCTTTTATATTCAGTTCACCATCAAGAATCTGCATATGTTTTTATAAAATGCTGATTGACGGAAGCATATTAAAGCATGCTGCTATTACACTCGGCGAAACTTTTTTCAGCTTTGGTCTCATAATTGTATTCAGTATTGGCACCGCCCTGCTTTTATGGCTTTGCAAGCCACTATCCGACATACTTGAACCGTACCTTGTAGTTCTTAACAGTCTTCCTAAATCAGCACTTGCACCAATGCTCATTGTCTGGCTTGGTAACAACGCGAAAGCAATTATTGTAACAGCCATATCCGTTGCAATTTTTGGTACAATACTAAATATATACACAAGCTTTGCCGATACAGACCCTGATAAAATCAAGCTTATGAAAACTTTCGGTGGAAGCCGTTTCCAGATTCTTACAAAGCTTATCCTTCCGGCATCATTAAACACAATTGTAAGTAATATGAAAGTCAATATCGGTCTCTGCCTTGTCGGCGTAATCATTGGTGAATTCCTTGCTGCAAGAGCCGGACTTGGATATGTAATAATTTACAACAGTCAGATTTTTAATATGGATCCTATTGCAATGTCAATAATTATTCTGTGCATTATTTCAATGATACTTTTCAAAATTATTGATTTAATACAGAAATGTGTTGAAAAATTATATTAGCCTTTCATAATTTTTATTGACTTTTTATATTATTCGTATTAGTATATATTATATAAATTTTAATGGGGTACTTAATATGATTTCACTAACTATCAAAGATACTAAGACTTTCATGTCTCATCTTCTTATAAAAGACACATTTGATAATATGCTCCTATCAGAAGCAGCCATAGTAACGGGCAACACCTATAATATCAATGGTTCAATCAACCGTTCTTTTTTCTCTGATGATGAGCTGGCTTCACTGGCCAGCCCGTCATATTCGCAGTGGTCTAAGATAAAGCCGGTGTGTTTTGGTCTCATTAAAGGTAATAAAGTTCCTACATCATTGAAGATAATATTTCTCTTATCAGAAGGTGACACATCACAGCTGGCCGGGCAGACCGACATTAATCCAGAAGATATCAACGGACTTTTTATAAATATACGCTATTCTGACTCAGGACTTACGCTTGTAACAGGAACCTCTGTCAGAACATTTACACTGGATAAGTCACTTGAGCATGCTTTTGACTCATATGTAAAAGTATTCCTTGAAACCTCCGGCATTAACTATGAAGAAATTTCATAGAATTTTAATAATCTCCTGCAGCCGTGTATTTATGCGTATTACGCCCCTTTCTGTTAGCACTCATTTGTTTTGAGTGCTAATTTCTTCTTGACTTTGTTCATTTCCTGTATTAAATTACATTCTAGATTGATTTATGTTAAATTCATTTTGAATTAACAGGCACATAAAAGCTTATCAGGCTTTTAAATATATTTAATGGAGGATTGATTAATATGGCAAACGAACATGGTAATTTATCAATTAACAGCCAGAATATTTTCCCTATAATTAAAAAATGGATGTATTCTGACCATGATATTTTCTACAGAGAATTAATTTCTAATGGTTGTGATGCAATCACAAAGCTAAAAAAACTTTCTTTAATTGGTGAGTATGAAGCCCCTGATGATATTGAATATAAACTTGACGTTAAAGTAAGTCCTAAAAACAAGACTATCAAAATCATTGATAATGGTATTGGTATGACTAAGGATGAAGTAAATGAATATATTAACCAGATAGCATTTTCAGGTGCAGAAGCTTTCCTTGAAAAATACAAGGACAAGACTAACGAAGACCAGATTATCGGTCATTTTGGTCTCGGTTTCTACTCTGCATTTATGGTTGCTGACAAAGTAACTATCGACACGCTCTCTTTCCAGAAAGATGCAACAGCAGTTCATTGGGAATGTGACGGCGGTACTGAATATGACATGAAAGATTCTGACAAGCAGAATGTCGGCACAGAAATCACGCTTTACCTTAATGAAGACAGTTATGAATTTGCAAATGAATATAAAGCAAGAGAAGTTATTGAAAAATACTGCTCATTCATGCCTATACCTATCTTTTTAACTAACGAGGATGAAGAACCAAAGACAGAGGAAATTCCTGAGGAAGAAGTTACAGAAAAAGATACTGTTATTGAGACATTTATAAAAGAAGCCGAGACAGAAGAAGTCGAAAAAGAAGACGGAACAAAGGAAACAGTCGAAAAAACTCCTGCCAAAAAAATGGCTAAGATAGTAAAACGTCCTGTTCCTTTAAATGATATTCATCCACTTTGGACAAAACATCCAAACGAATGCAGCGATGAAGATTACAAAGAATTTTACCGCAATGTATTCCACGATTATAAAGAACCTTTATTCTGGATTCATCTGAACATGGATTATCCATTTAATTTAAAAGGTATTCTTTATTTTCCAAAGATTAACACAGAGTATGAAACTATTGAAGGCACAATAAAGCTTTATAATAATCAGGTATTCGTTGCTGATAACATAAAAGAAGTTATACCTGAATTCCTGCTTCTTCTCAAAGGCGTTATTGACTGCCCTGACCTTCCTCTTAATGTTTCAAGAAGTGCATTACAAAATGATGGTTTCGTTAAGAAGATTTCTGAGTATATTACTAAAAAAGTCGGTGACAAGCTCACAGGAATGTACAAAACACAGAAAGAATCATATGAAAAATATTGGGATGACATCAATCCATTTATCAAATTCGGCTGTTTAAAAGATGAAAAATTTGCAGAAAAAATGAATGATTATATTATCTTTAAAAACATTGACGGCAAATATCTCACACTCAAGGAATGTCTTGAAGAGAATAAAGAACATCATGAAAATACTGTATTCTATGTTACTGATGAAACAGAACAGAGCCAGTATATCAACATGTTTAAAGAAGCCGGTATTGATGCTGTAATCCTTACACATAACATTGATCAGCCATTCATAACTCACCTTGAGTCTAAAAACGAAGGTGTTAAATTCGCAAGAATAGATGCTGACTTATCAGACAGCTTCAAGGAAGAAACAAGTGAAGATGAATTAAAAGAAATATCTGAAACACTCACTGAAACTTTCAAGAAAGCTCTTGGCAAAGATAATCTTAATGTCAAAGTTGAAAAGTTAAAGAATGCATCTATTTCATCAATGATTACTCTATCTGAACAGGACAGACGTATGCAGGATATGATGAAAATGTATAATATGTATGGCATGGATCCATCTATGTTTGGTGCCAACAGCCAGACACTTGTCCTCAATGCCAATAATGAACTTGTCAAATATATTGCTGAACATAAAGATGGCGAAAATACAACTCTCATGTGTGAACAGCTTTATGATCTTGCTATGCTCAGTCATGCACCACTCACACCTGAACAGATGACTAATTTTATTGCAAGAAGTAATAAAATTATGGAATTGCTTGCTAAATAAGCAATTTTAACGTATTATATAAAAGAAAGGCACTGGGATTATATTGCCTCAGTGCCTTTCTTTTAAATTTTTTAAAATGAGGGTTATTATGTCAGATTATAACAATACACACAGTAACAATACTAATGACGATTTATATGATGATGACTATATTACATATGAAGAAACAAATGATGATGATTATATAGATGATGATGTTCTTGATCCGGAATTAGATGATTTCGATATTTATAGACAAAATCATTCTACAAACAAAAAATCATCATTAAATAAACAAAAACCAAAGCTCAATCCTTTTGTTGAAGAGGCTTTAAGCATAATCAAACTAATTGCCGTTGCATTTATAATAGCATTTATTTTTACACAATATATTATTGTAAATGCCGAAGTACCTACAGGTTCAATGAAAAATACCATCATGGAGGGTGACAGGCTTATCGGTTTCAGATTATCTTATTTGTTCAGCAAACCTGAACGTGGCGATGTAATAATTTTCAAATATCCTGATGATGAAAAACAAAATTTTGTCAAACGTGTAATCGGAATACCCGGTGATGTCGTTCAGATTATTCATGGAAAAGTTTATGTCAATGGTAATGAGCTGGATGAACCTTATTTACGTGAACCTATGAACGATAATGAAGAAGAACAGGTGTTTGTTGTTCCTGAAGGTCACTATTTCGTAATGGGTGATAACCGTAATGATTCTTTGGATTCAAGATATTGGAAAACAAGTAATTATGTTTCAGAAAAGAAAATTCTTGCAAAAGTAATATTCAGATATTACAACCAGTCAAGACATAAAATTAATTTCAAATTATTTAATTAATTTTCATTTAATTGATTTGAATAAACTACACATTTTTGCACATATTAAACATGTTCGGAATATCCGGACATGTTTTTTTTCGCGGAAATAATTATTTACGCAGAACAGGAGGATTTTATGACCACTTTAGGATGTAATGTAAACGCATGTTCACACAACAAAGACAATTGCTGCTGCCTTTCATCAATCGAAGTTCATGGAAACAGTGCATGTAAATGTGATGAAACATGCTGCGGTAGTTTCTACGAAGCCGACAGTGAAACAGCAAAAAACGCAAGCGAATCTCCTAAAATCAATCTAAGCATCTCATGTGAGGCTTCTAATTGTGTATATAACGAAGACAAAAAATGTAGTGCCGACCATATCGATATCTCAGGCATCTGTGCACAGGATGCATCAGAAACTGTCTGTGCTTCATTTAAGTGTAAGTAGTATAAATAATGGGAGAAACGTGTACCGCAAGGTGCACTATAAATAATAGGAAGTCCGCCATAAGCGGACTTCCCATTATTTATCAGAAAAGTGATAATTATTTCCACCAAGTTTTTTAATAAAATACATTGCCTCATCTGCAGCCGATACAATAGAATCTTCATTTGTTCCATTCTCGGGCACAATTGCAATTCCAAGACTTGAATGAATATTTATCATCGCATTGTCAACTTCATATGATTCTTTAAAAGAATCAATTATACGCTGTGCATACTGCCCTACAACGTTATAATCATGACTGTCAACGATAACAGTAAATTCATCGCCGGCAAATCTGTATACACGGAACAGATTATCATTTATCTTTTGTATTCTCTGGGCAACTTCCCTTAGAACCATATCTCCGCTATTATGTCCGTAGGTATCATTAATATGCTTAAATTTATCAATATCAAACAAAAATACACTAAATTGCTTATTATCGCCAAAATACTTTATCAAATCTTCCTTAAATGCCATTCTGTTCGGAAGACCTGTCAACATATCATGATTTGCAAGTTTTTCATATTTTTCCGTTGAAATACTTAAATTCTTATTTATCTTCTCTTTATGCATATTAGATGCAAACAGGCATACAGATATAACAATTAGAATTGCTATTATAATTCCAGAAAAGATAATAATATCCCTATTTCTTTCAAAAAAATTCTGTTCATGATTGATAATAATTGCAGTTTTAGGAAGCAATTTTGATGAAACTTCATATTTTTTCATAACATTCTCATCAAACATAATCACTCTCGGCGGTTCTGTCTGTACTTCAATACTTGAAACATCTGTACCATTAAAATACTGCTGTACCATTGACGCCGCAATTTTTGCCATCTCCTTCTGAGATACCATCTCACCACCGATAACGCCTTTTCCCATACCTATAGACACAATACTGAATGTAGGAACAGGTGCATTTTCTGATACAAGCTTTATTCCCTGTGAATCTATATATGTATTTCCGTCTTTATCACTGCTGCACATTATATATATAAGAATCGTATCCGAATCAAGACTTTTTACTTTTTCAATCAAATCATGCTGACTTAGTTTTGATGCATTAATTTCATCAAACTCATATTGCGGATAAATATTTTTATATTTATAATACTGTATTCTCTCACCCATACCGGTAACAGTATCATCAAGGATTGCAACAATCTTTTTGGCATCCGGAATAATCTTTGATGCAGCCTTAATTGTATTTTTGTATGAAAGACTTTCAACGACACCTGTAATCTGTGATGATGCTGAGACTTCAACTGCCTTATCACCATTGTTGACACCTTCAAAAAATATCGGAATATCTTTAAATAATGTATCCTTATTATCCACAGCAAAATTAAATGCTGCATCATCACCGACGATAATTGCATCATATGGTTCAACCTCGCCCAGATAATAAACCATATGCCTGTAAAAATCATCAACACTTTCTGATGATGTCAGATTTTTTGAATCCATAAACTTATAATCAATAACTACATCTTCATTAAGTACTTCTTTTATACCGGCAATCTGTTCAGGCACTGTTTCCCATGCATATGAATATGAGCTTATAAAAAGGACTCTCTTTTTTGCAGCGTACTTGTGCTGATTTTCTTCCTGTGCATAAACACTCTTGTATAATAATGACATACTGCTCACTGCACTTATCATTATTATAATAAATAATATTGCTTTTAGAATTCTACTTCTTTTTAATCTGTCAGTTCCAAAAAAGCTTTTCATATTCTCTCCTGTCTCTGACACCGCCCCTGTACTTATGCGTTGCCGGTATTTTTATATTTTATCTTTGATATCTTTTTAATATCTCATATACCTCTTCCTGCGTAGCACATTTCATAACTTCATCTGCAACTTTATCTGCCTCAGCTTTTGTCCATTTTGCAATCTGTGCACGCGTCCTTAAAATTGATGATGCATTTACACTAAATTCCTTTAATCCAAATGATATAAGAAGTGGTGTAAGAAGTGGATCTGCAGCAGCTTCGCCACACATTCCCGCTATAATATTCTCATTTGCAGCTGCACTTATAATTCTTTTAATTGAACGTATAACTGCAGGATTGTATACAGAATATAAATATGCAACCTTTGAATTGCCACGGTCAACAGCCATTGTATACTGTGTAAGATCGTTTGTACCGATACTGAAAAAATCGGCTTCTTTTGCAAGCAGATCAGCGATTTCACTTGCCGCTGGAGTTTCAATCATAACACCGACACTTATATTTTTATCATAAGGTATATTTTCCCTATCCAGGTCAGCTTTGATATCTTCAACTAAAACTTTTACTTCTCTCAGCTCATTTACACACGTAACAAGAGGTATCATTATCTTTATTTTACCAAATACACTTGCTCTAATCAATGCTCTTAATTGAATTTTATACATTTCTTTTCTGTCAAGACAATATCTGACTGCCCTGAATCCAAGAAATGGATTATCCTCTTTTTCCATTCCAAGATATGGAATATTTTTGTCTCCTCCAACATCAAGCGTTCGTATTATTACTTCTTTTCCATCCATCATAACAGCTGTCTTTTTATATGCTTCAAATTGCTCTTCTTCCGATGGAATCTGCGTATTTTCCATAAATAAAAATTCTGTCCTGAAAAGTCCGATGCCTTCACCGTCATTATCTTTGACATTTTTTGCATCTTCCGGTTTTCCTATATTTCCAAACAGTTCTATCTCAATAGAATCAGCTGTTTTTGTGGCTTTGTTTCTGTATTTATTTAATTCTTCTTTATCTTTAAGATATTTTTCTTTCTTTGCTGTATATTCTGTAATCTCTTCTTTTGACGGATTAAGAATGACACATCCTTCTTTTCCGTCAATTACTGCCTCCATCCCATCTCTTGCATTGTCGGTTATATCATCTACGCTGAACACTCCCGGTATTTCCAAAGCTCTTGCAAGTATAGCAGAATGTGATGTAAATCCTCCTGCCTGTGTTATGATGCCTTCTACATTTTCCTTTACAATTCCGGCAGTCATTGAAGGTGTTAAATCTTTTGCAACAATTATGCTGCCTTTAGGCACTTCGCTTATATCAATATCTCTGTCTCCTGTAAGAATTTTTAACAGACGAAGCCTGATATCTTTAATATCCGCCGCTCTCTGGACTGTAAGCTCATCATCTGTCATTGTAAACATTTCAATAAACTGTTCACATACTTTATCAACAGCTTCTTCTGCACACATTCCGCTGTTTATCTTATCTTTAATTTCATCCTGCATAAATGGGTCTGACAGCATTATTATATGTCCCTCTATAATTTCTGCATTCTTTTCTCCTGCTGTTTTTCTCATATGTTCAGCCATTTTTGTTGTTTTTTCAATAAATTTATCAACTGCCTGTAAAAAACGTTTTATTTCATTTTCTTTATTCTCTGGCGATTTTATCTCGTACACAGGCATATCATTTTTTATAATAACAATTTTTCCGATTCCATAGCCCGAAGACCCACCAATTCCTTTATACATAACTGCCTCCTTTTAACTCCTAAACCACAAAGCCGCCGGAACATGAACCGGCGGCTTATCAATAGCTATACGTACTTTATTCTCCAAGTCCCGATTCAATTAATGCGGCAATGCTTTCACAAGCCTCCTGCTCATCAGCACCATCACATTCAACTTCTATCTGGGAACCACATTTCATACATCCCGCAATAATATTCATAACACTCTTGGCATTAATCTTTTTTCCATTAAATACCAGACTAATATTACTTTTATATTTTGCCGCTTCTTTAGCAAGCACGCCTGCCGGACGCATATGAAGTCCCTGTTCATTTTTAATCACCACTGTTTTTGATACCATAATAATTCTCCTGTCTGTTCATTACGCTTTTATTTTCACTTTACTTTTTTCTTTAATGCTGAAAGAATTAATGCTCCAACTATACTTCCTACTGCAAGTGCAACTATATACATAAGCCAGTTGCCAACAACCGGAAATACAAATACACCACCATGAGGTGCCCTCAATGTACATCCAAATGCCATTGACAGACCACCTGCAACTGCCGAACCAACAATACAGCTTGGAATTACTCTTAATGGATCAGATGCTGCATATGGAATTGCTCCTTCTGATATAAAACATAATCCCATAATATAGTTTACCACGCCATTTCTTCTTTCTTCATCATTCCATTTATTCTTAAAAAATGTTGTTGACAATGCAATAGCTATCGGTGGTACCATTCCACCAATCATTACAGCTGCCATAACATCAAAGTTACCTGTAGCAAGCGATGCAGTACCAAATACATATGCAGCCTTATTTACCGGTCCACCCATATCAACGCTCATCATGCCTGCAACAATTATTCCAAGAAGAACTTTTGATGTATTTCCCATGCCATCAAGCCAATTGCTTATTCCTGTATTAATCCAGCCCATAGCAGGATTAACAGCACACATTACAAGTCCTATAATTATAATTCCGCCGAGAGGATATATAAGCATCGGTCTTATTCCGTCCATACTCTTTGGAAGCTTTCTGGTTATCTTCTCCAGAAGAAGAACAACATATCCTGCAACGAAACCTGCCAGAAGTGCTGCTAGAAATCCTCCTGAAATTCCGACTGTCTTACCCTGTGCAAGATCCACAAAATTAGTTCCGTTCATTGCAAGCACACCACCGGCAAAACCAACTGCAAGTCCGGGTCTGTCTGCTATTGATGATGCAATAAATGCGGCAAGTATCGGTAACATAAATGCAAAAGCTGCATTGCCTGTTGTCTTGAAAAATGCAGCAGCAGGCGTATTCATACCGAAATTAGACGGGTCAATTGAATAATCATCAAGAAGAAATGCAAGTGCAATCATTATTCCGCCGCCAATTACAAATGGAAGCATATGCGAAACACCATTCATAAGATGTTTGTATATTACATGCCATACGCCTTCTTTTTCACCTGATGAAAGGCTTTCCTTTTGTCCACCCTCCTCATGGTACACCGGAACTTTCTTTTCTACAATTTTGGTAATCAACTCTTCCGGTTTATGAATTCCATCCGATACTTTCGTAAACAATACCGGTTTTCCGTCAAATCTTGCTGTTTCTACATTTTTATCAGCTGCAACAATTATGCCATCGCACGCTTCTATTTCCTCAGCTGTAAGTGCATTCTTTACACCGCCCGAACCATTAGTCTCGGCTTTCAGGCTGTAACCCATATTTTCTCCAGCTTTCTGCAATGCTTCTGCCGCCATATATGTATGGGCGATTCCAGTTGGACATGCAGTTACAGCCAGTACACGATACTTTGCATTATTGTCATTTTGTCTAATCTGCTTTTCTCTTTGTTCTTTTTCATCTAAAGATTCTTCATCACCATATTTTTCTGATTCTTTTTCATCAATCACAGCCAAAAATTCCTGTTTGCTTTTTGCATTCAAAAGCTTATTTTTAAAATCTTCATCCATAAGAAGAACCATAAGGCGTGATAAAACCTCAAGGTGAACATCCGCACCGTCCTCAGGTGCTGCTATCATAAAAAACAGATTGGACGGCTGTCCGTCAAGTGCTTCATAATCAACTCCATCCGGTACTGTAATTGCTGCAAGTCCCGGTCTTTTTACTGCACTGCATTTTGCATGAGGAATTGCTATTCCTTCGCCAACAGCTGTTGACCCCTGCTCCTCTCTTGCTTTTATGGCCTGTGTATACTCAGCCTTGTCTGACAGATTTCCTGCTTTTTCATGAAGGTTTACCAAAATCTCAATAGCAGATGATTTGTCCTTAACTGAAACACCAAGCTCAATTCCCGATTCATTTAATAATTCTGTAATCTTCATGTCATCTTCCATCCTTTCTTTTTATTTTTTTATTTTTAACACATCTATTATATGTGTCATTCACTGTTATAACTGTTTTAACAATTCTTCCGTCTTTTCCTTAGTGGCAAGCCCTTCCAGAAAAGCTGTGGCACCGCCTGCGGCAGTTGCATATTTTAGGGCTTTTTCGTAATTCCTGTCCTTAAAATAACTTGCAACAAACCCCGCAACCATCGAATCTCCTGCACCTACCGAATTAACAACCTGTCCCTTTGCAACGCCTATTTTATATACCTTTTTGTTTTCCGTAAAAAGCACCGCACCGTCACCTGCCATAGAGACAAGCACATTTTTTGCCCCCATATCCTGTAATTTACCTGCATAATAGTTCATCTGTTCTTCATCAAGTGATGTCTTGCCGAACATTTCCGCAAGTTCATGGTTATTCGGTTTAATAAGAAATGGTCTGTATTTTAATACATTCAGTAAAAGTTCTTTTGTAGCATCAACCACAACATTAACATTCTTCCCTGAAATTCTTTCTATAAACTGCTCATATATATCTTCAGGAACACTTTTTGGTATCGCCCCTGCAAGTATCAGCATATCACCATCTTTTATTTTCTCCAGTTTCTTAAAAAGCTTTTCAAGCTCATCTTTTGAAATTTCGGGACCTGCCGCATTAATATCCGTTTCCTTTGTGCCCTTAACTTTAACATTTATTCTGCTTAATCCACTGTTAAGATGTATAAAATCCGTTTGAACACCCAGATTTTTTACGCCACTTTCAATCTCTTCACCTGTAAATCCCGCAACGAAACCTAATGCTATACTTTCAACGCCAAGATTATGCAATACAGTCGAAACATTAATTCCTTTTCCGCCATATAAAACATATTCACCATGGCTTCTGTTTACCTGACCAGCTGTAAGATTATCAACATGCATCGCATAGTCAATTGCAGGATTCAGTGTAACCGTATAAATCATTCAACATGCACCTCCTTAATCAGAGTAAGTTCTTTATACTTATCTTTAACAATACCATCCGTTACAATACACGCTTTTTCTAACGGAGCAAATGTTACAGCTGTAACTTTGCCAAACTTTGTGTGGTCAGCAAGAACATAGCTCACATAACTGTGATTGACTGCTTCTTTTTTCAACATTGCTTCATCTGTGTCAACTGTTGTAAATCCATGGAACGGATGTATTCCGTTAGCACCGATAAAAGATTTTGTAAAATTGAATTTTTTTATACTCTCAACAGCCTCACTGCCGACAACTGCCTCAGTCTTTGCTCTTATAAGTCCACCAGCCATATAAGTTTTAAATCCTTTAGATATCAGTTTTTTTGCATGTACAATTCCATTCGTAACAAATACGGCCGACACACTTATGTCTATATAATCAATAAGAAACTCTGTTGTAGTTCCTGCATCTATATATATAAAATCATCATTCTGGATTGTTGAAGCTGCATACTCTGCTATAGCTTTCTTCTCTGCTACATTCTTTTCGTACTTGGTATCAACATCATCTTCAGATGTAAGGAACTCCTGTTCAACTGCTGCTGCACCTCCACGGATTCTCTTTACTTTTCCCAGTTCATCCAGTGCTGTCAGATCTCTTCTTATTGTTGCCGCTGATGCACCTATTTCATTCACCAGCTGCTCAACCGTCACAGCCTGATTCTTTTCAACTGCTTCAGTTATCAGTCTGTATCGTTCCTGTGTCAGCATTAATAACCACTCCCTTAAACCATTTTCTTTATCTATGATTAAAATATCACTCTTTTTAATCATTGTCAATCATTTTTAATCAAATTCAATCGATTTTTTTCATTTTTTGATTGATTTTGATTGAATTCAAGTCAAAAAAAGAGAGAAACCGACATTAAATGTCAAGCTTCTCTCTTTATATTATTAATGTTATGAATTACAAATCCATCATGCACAGGCATAAAACTTAGTCTGCCAAATGATTAAATTAAACTCTTGAAAGATATTCACCTGTACGTGTATCGATTTTGATTGTATCTCCCTGATTTACAAAGAGTGGAACCATAATCTTAGCACCTGTCTCAAGAATAGCAGGCTTTGTAGCACCTGTTGCTGTATCACCCTTAACACCAGGTTCAGACTCTGTAATCTGAAGTTCAACGAAAAGAGGTGGTTCAATAGCAAATACCTTGCCCTGATGCGAACATAACTTAACCATTTCGTTTTCCTTAACGAACTTTAATGCATCGCCTACATCTTCCTTTGCAAGAGCAATCTGCTCGAATGTTTCTGTATCCATGAAGTTGTAAAGATCTCCATCAGAATATAAATACTGATATTCTTTTCTGTCAATGTGAGCAAGCTCAAGCTTCTCTGTTGGTCTGAAAGTCTTTTCAACCACACCACCACTCACGATGTTCTTCATCTTTGTTCTAACAAAAGCAGCGCCCTTACCAGGCTTTACATGCTGGAATTCAATAATCTGCCAGATACCGTTATCCATCTGAACTGTAATACCGTTCTTAAAATCTCCTGCACTTACCATTCTTTGGTATACCTCCTAAATTATCAATAACTTATAATATTTTATAATAATCTTACGCATTTGGCAACTATTTTTTTAGCAAACAGCCACAAAATACATATTTTATACACTAAGAACCAAATTATAAAGATTTACTGCATATCACATAATGCCTGCATTGCATATAAATATCCGTTTAATCCGAGTCCTACAACCTGACCTGTACACACAGGTGCTGTAACAGATACATGACGGAATTCTTCTCTTGTATGAACATTAGAGATATGAACTTCAATCTTTGGAATTGATTCTATTGATGCAAGTGCATCACGTATAGCATAGCTGTAATGTGTATAAGCTCCAGGATTAATTACTATTCCGTCAACATTTTCAAAATATGCCTGCTGTATTCTGTCAATAATTGCTCCCTGTGAATTATTCTGGAATACTTCAACTTCCACACCAAGCTCTTCTGCTTTTTTATTAATCATATCAACAAGAGCATCATAATTTTGTGAACCATATATTCCTTTTTCCCTTATTCCGAGGAAATTGATATTAGGTCCGTTAATAACAAGTATTTTCTTCATTCTTTTATTTACCTTTCTATAATTATAAATCACAACCACATTATCTACATATTTTTTTGCAAAAACTCTTCCATCTGACTAAACATATCATTAAAAGCTATATCTTTCGTATCAATCTTAATGTCAGAAACACTGTCATAAATCTCTTTTCTTGCATCCATAAGCGTATTAATCTTTTCTTTGAGATTACCACCTGCAAGAAGCGGTCTTGTATTATCACCACTTAGTCTTTTAACAAGCTCATCTGCATCAGCCCACAGATATACAACTGTACCAAGCTGTGATAAAAGCTCTCTGTTCTCCTCTTTTACAGGAAGACCTCCTCCTACAGATATAACACAATTTTGTGTATCTCTCTCCAGAAGTTTGTTTAACATGTCTGTCTCAAGATTTCTGAAATATACTTCACCCTTTGACGCAAAAATATCAGAAATTGTTATTCCATTTTCTTTTTCTATAAGCTCATCAGTATCAACAAATTCCATTTTCTTATTAGCTGCAATCCATTTTCCGAATGTGGTCTTTCCTGACCCCATAAATCCAATCAGGATAATATTGTTTCTTTTACTCACTGATTCCAAGCTCCTTTTTCATATCCTCATATATTATATCAGCCATATCAGATGAAATCTTACAGTCATTCCAGAGTTCATACGCTGCAACGCCCTGGTACAGAAGCATTTTTAATCCGTTATAAGCCGGCTTGCCATGCTTTTTCATAAGTTTCATAAACATTGTCTCATATGGATTATAAATAATATCGACACCTGCCGCTGCATTCTCGTAAAACTCATCTACCGTAACAGCTGTCTCATCATCATGCGGATGAAGCCCTACACTTGTTGTCTGTATAACAATGTAATCCTTTTTATCAAAGTTGCCACATTCAGAAATTCCTGCCGCCTTTGCTATATCTTTTTTTGCATATTCATTGACTGCATCTGCTATATTCTGTGCTTTTTCGAGCGTTCTGTTCATTATATAAATCTCTGATGCCTTCTTTCCTGCACAAAGAAAAGCAATCGCTCTTGCTGCACCGCCTGCACCTATTATAACAACACACTTGTCTTCAAGAGAAATGCCAACATCTGAAAGTTCTCTGTCAAGTCCGAGAATATCCGTGTTATACCCCTTAAATCCACCTTCAGTACGCACAAGCGTATTCACAGCCCCGATAGCAGCTGCAAGCTCATCAATGTCAACAAGTTCATCTATAACAGCCTGCTTATGCGGAACTGTAACATTAAGGCCCAGAATATCAAGTGCATATGCACCTTTAACTGCTGCCGCCACATTACCGGCTTCAACCTTAAAAGTTGCATATACAAGATTATCTCCTCTTAATCCGGCAAGCCTGTTATGAATAACAGGCGATATTGAATGTGCTACAGGATTACCTATAAGTCCGCACACTCTTGTTGTTCCATTAATATCCATCTTAACATATCCTTTTTATTTTTTATTTTTATAATCATCTGTTTGTCCATGTTTTTTACAATATCTTTTATAGAAAAAAAGAACTATCTTCTCAAGATATCTTTTTAAAACAATCTGAATCTCCTCATGCTTATCTATAGGCTTCACAAGCATGCTCAGGATTCCTGCCCTGTTGGCTCCCCATACATCAGTAAATATCTGGTCTCCGACAAAAAACACATTATCTTTGCCACAATTCATAATATCCATTGCCTTAATATAATTGACAGGCGATGGCTTGTTTGCCTTGCTTACATACTTTGAATTAACTTCATCTGCCAGAGGTTTCACTCGTTCTTCTTTATTATTTGAAATAATACACGTCTCGTATCCTATCTCATGAAGCCTGTCAAATAAATCCTTTGCTCTCTTTGTGACAGGTGCACCGTGTTCTACAAGTGTATTGTCAACATCAAATATTATTCCGCGGTATCCTTTTTCGTAAAATTCACCATATTCTATATCATAAGCAGAATCATAATATCTGCCGGGATAAAAACATTTAAACATATATTCCTCATTAATTTTTCATGATAAATTATTTTAAAATTTTGTTAATTTCCTCAAGAAATGTATTGACATCCTTGAATTCACGATAAACAGATGCAAATCTTACATAGGCTACTTCGTCGAGTTTTTTAAGTTTATCCATTACAATCATTCCGATCTTTGTTGTAGGAATCTCTTTTTCACCAGAATTAAAAATCTGTGTCTCAATCTCATCAACCATCTGATTAATCTGTGCAAGTGACACTGGTCTTTTATGACATGAACGCACAATTCCCGCAACAATCTTTTCCCTGTCGTAAGGCTCTCTGTTGTCATCCTTTTTAATAACAATAATCGGCATCATCTCTATTTTCTCATATGTAGTAAATCTTTTTGCACATGACTCACACTGGCGGCGGCGGCGTATCGCTCCCTCCTCAGTCGGTCTTGAATCTATAACTTTTGTATTCTCATTTCCGCAATATGGACACTTCAAGGTAGTTACCTCCAAAAAATCAAAACTGAAAATTCCCCAAGGAATGAATTTATTATAAATAATATTGTGCCTGCGGTCAATAAAAAGTCTTTAAAAAAATGGATATTCTTTACAGGATTAAATTTTCTTTTAACGGCAATCATTTACTTAGAAAATTCAATTATATTGATAAAGGAGGTGCAGCTTGGCTGGGTATAAAGTAGAAATATGCGGTGTCAATACAGCAGAGCTTCCGCTGTTAAAAGCAAAGGAAAAAGAGGAACTTTTAAAGAAAATCAAACAGGGTGATGCAAACGCCCGTGAACAGTTTATCAAAGGCAATCTGCGTCTTGTATTAAGCATTGTACAGCGTTTTAACCAATCAAATGAAAACATCGACGATTTATTCCAGATTGGATGTATCGGAATGATTAAAGCTATTGATAATTTTGATTTATCACAAAATGTACAATTTTCGACATATGCAGTTCCAATGATATTAGGAGAAATAAAAAGATATTTAAGAGATAACAATTCTATACGTGTCAGCCGTTCCATGCGTGATACCGCTTACAAAGCAATCTATACCAAAGAAAAACTGACAAAATTAAGACAAAAAGAACCGACAATTAATGAAATTGCGTCCGAAATCGGTGTGCCAAAAGAAGATATCGTACTTGCACTGGAGGCAGTACAAACACCTGTCTCGCTGTACGAGCCTGTATACAATGATGGCGGCGACACACTCTATGTGCTCGACCAGGTCAGTGACAAAAAGGACTGCGAAGAAAACTGGGTCAGCCGGATTTCTCTTAAAGAAGCAGTTGAAAAACTCTCCCCACGCGAGAAAAGAATTATAACAATGCGTTTTTTTGAATGTAAAACACAGATGGAAACTGCTGCCGAAATAGGCATTTCACAGGCACAGGTTAGCCGGCTTGAAAAAATGGCATTAAAATCAATGCGTAATTTTCTGGGCTGACAACTATCTGCCGCCTTATGAATATAATAATACTGACAAATATTCATAAGGCGGTTATCCATGCGTGTATGTGATTTGCACAATAAACAGGTAATAAATACATGTGACTGCAAAATTCTTGGATGTGTAATTGATATTGACTTTGACGAATGCAGCGGCTGCATAAAAGCACTCATAGTACCGGGACCCGGACGGCTTTGCGGCCTGTTTGGAAGAGATATCGAATATATAATTCCATTCCCATGTGTCAGAGGCATAGGTCCCGATGCTGTTCTTGTTGAAGTTTCTCTCGAAAAAATAACACATAAATGTATATGATTATTGAATTTTATCTCTTTTTGAATTAAAATATAAATAAATATTAATGTACAGAAGCGAGGCATATTATATGAGCGAAAAATATATTGCATATGTAGGCAGCTATACTCACGAAAGCAGCAAAGGAATCCATTTATACGATATGGATGTTGAAAAGGGACGTATAACAGAACGCACAGAATTTCCAATTGATAATCCTTCTTACATAACATTGTCACACAGCGGTAACTTTTTATATTCAATATGTGATCAGGGTGTAACATCATTTTCCATAGAACCGGATGGCAGTTTAAATAAACTCAATGTCGTTTCTATTAACGGAATGCGAGGATGTCACATCACAATTTCAAAAGATGACCGTTTTTTAATTGTTTCAGGATATCATGATGGTAAACTTACCGTGCTTTCACTTGAACCTGACGGAAGAATCGGCAAAATAACAGATGAAGTATTCCACAAAGGAATGGGAAGCATTGCTGACCGCAATTTCAGGCCACATATAAGCTGGTCTGTATTTACACCTGATGAAGAACTTTTATGTGCATGCGACCTTGGTATTGACCAGATTAAACTTTACGAATTTAATCACAACACTGGAAAACTCAAATTATATGATATTATACGTTCACAGCTTGAATCAGCTCCAAGACAGATGATATTCAGTGCAGACGGCAGATATGCCTATGTTTTATGTGAATTGAAGAATTATATAAATGTATATTCTTATGACAAAGACAATGGCAAAAACCGTTTTGAACTTATACAGAATATTTTTACAGTCAGAAAAGGACATAAAACCAACAGTGCTGCTGCCAGTCTTATTCTTTCTAATTCAGGCAATAATCTTATCTGCTCAAACGCAGGTGATAATACTGTTACTATTTACAGCGTAAACAAAGAAACAGGTACGCTTAACAGTATTTCATCACTTCCGGTAAGCGGTGATTATCCAAAATACATAAATATTTTTCCTGATGACAAACACATAATGTCAATGAATAATGAGGGCAACTCAATAACAATTTTTACAATTCATTTTGATAAAGGACTTATAGTAATGAATGGTCCTGAATTAAAAATTTCAAAACCAAATAACATGATAATTAAAAAATTACAGTAAATCTTATGCCATGCCATGGATTTTCAAAACCTGCGGCATGGCGTTTTTTTACATAAAATAAAAAACAAACGAGGATATTATATATGAACATATTTATATGTGATGATAACGAAGCTGATATTGCACAAATTCGCAGTTATACAAAAATATACTTTGCAATGGAACCTTATGACCCGCTTGTAAAAGGCTTTACCAGCGGTGATGATTTATTAAATGCCCCATTAATACCGGATATTGTTTTTCTGGATATAGAAATGCCGGGACTCAACGGAATAAATACCGCAACAGAGCTTATTAAACGCAATCCAAGCGTACTTATAATAATCGTGACATCTCATCTTGATTATCTTGATGACGCAATGAAAATCCATGTTTTCCGCTATCTTACAAAGCCTGTTGAAAAGAAACGTCTCAGCCGCAGTCTTGCTGATGCAGTAAAAATATATGCCGAGGCTAATGCGACAGCAATTGTTTACACACGCAGACATGGTCCTATTGCACTTAAAAAATCTGATATTATATGTATTGAAGCAGAGGGACGTTATTCTTATGTATACACAAAAGATGATAAAATTGACTCAGTCAACAGCCTGTCAGAATGGATGAATGTACTAGCCGGAATTAATAAAAGTTATAATTTTTATCAGGTTCACAGAAGCTTTATCATTAACATGAATTATATAACCAACTACTCTCCTACTGAGCTTTCACTTAGCAATGGCTTTATGACTATACCTTTGGCACGCCGTAAAAGGGTTGAATTCAAAAGACAATATTTAAGACATCTTGAAAGAATAAGATAAATTATAGGGCCAGGTAGTTATTATGAATTTATTTAATATATATATAATATCAATTTTTGCATATATATGTGAAGGATATACGTTATGGCTTTATTGCTCCGGCCTTTTTGAACGCAGATACAATTTTATAAAAAGATTGTTAATTTACATAATATTTTACACTATTCCTATATTGTTTATAGGTTTACGCATATTTTCATTAAACTGTATACTGTTTTTTGTAATGACAATGCTGATTATATGCACAGCATATAAAGTCACACCGGGCAAAAGCATGCTGCACGCACTGCTGGCAACTTTTATTATGTGCATAACAGAACTTATCGTAATGGTTGCTGTTCCTGATTATGGTCAGAACGTTCTTGGCTATATTGATTCATTTAAAGTACAGGTTATGATTTATTATATAAGTAAGCTCTTATACCTTATATTTATGTATATAGCCTCTTATATTCTTTCAAAAAAGGAACATCCCGGCACAACATCAACATTAAAAATATTTGCACCTGTCGGAATATGTGCAATAAGCGTTTTCATTATAAATTCTTTTTGCATTTTATGTGTCAATATATCACTTTCAACAAAATATATTACACTTATACTTATAAGTGCAACGGTTCTTTTGTGCCTTAATGTACTTGCAATAAATATGTATAATTATATAGAAAAACAATACATCCAGAACGAAAAACTAAATTTGCAGCTTCAAAATGAATCTCTTTCAATAGAATATTATAAACAGCTCGCTGAAATGGACGAAAAACAAAAAATAATGATTCATGATATTAAGAATCATCTTTTGTCGATAAAGGAGTTAAATAAAGAACATAATTATAATGAAATTGATAAATATATTTCAACGCTTCTGTACTCTGAGGAATTCAGCAAACCTGTAATGGTATCTGACAATGAAATTTTAAATGCAATTGCATATCGTTTTCAGAAAAAATGTTCAGACAAAAATATTACATTTATAACCGATATACGTTCAAAAACTGTTTCTTTCATATCTCCTGATGACTGCACTTCTTTATTTTGCAATCTTCTTGATAATGCATATGAAGCAGCATGTAAAACAGATGATGGACATATAACATTAAAAATATGTTCTGATACTTCTGACAAACTTACTATCATGGTAAATGTAGTAAATTCATGTAATGGGAATCCTTTCGATTCGCATGGTAAATTAAAAACCTCCAAGAAAGACACCATAAGCCATGGCTATGGACTTAAAAGCATTGAACGTGTCGTCAATAAATATAATGGTTTTATTGATATGTATTATGACGAAAATGATTCAACTTTCCATACACTTATAAGTTTTTCAGACCGGATGTAAACAGCCAGAAAGGCAGGCTTACTGATTTTTCTAAAAAATCAGCAGACCCACCTTTTATATTTTTATATCTTATTACTTTTCTGCATTTTTATCAGAATCTGCTTTTTTATAATCGCTTTTTTCAAGCTTATATGCAAATATTGAACCTGCAACTGCAAGTAAAGTAAGCACAGCTGCAATAATGTTCATTACCATATTCACCCCTCCTGTCATAAATTAATTCCTAACTTATGACAGCACAGCTTTTTTCTCCATCCTGATTATGAATATATGTAATAATAATTTTTCTGCGTATGTATTGATTTTTTTCATGTATATAATAATAATTAATACTGAAAAAAATCATAATAATAAATTCAAGTAAAATCAGGGCAAAAGAAAAATTAATCTTCAGATTATATCTGTATGAAATTATATCTTTTGCCTGAAAGACATTAATATCTTTTAATCCTAACATCTCTCCCATACATATTTCGTTACCTCCATATGTATCATCAATCACCTGATATACATAAGATGCAGAAGTTCCACCGGACTTATTGCATCTGAATTCTTCATTATCCGTTCCAAAATACATTCCTGAAAGAATTATTGACAGAACAAGAAAAATATATATTAATTTTTTATTTGTTTTAAATGATTTCATATATTGTTTTCAACCTTACAGGCACAGAATATACAACTTCTTCTACAATATCCGCATCTTGTGCAAGCTGCCTGTTGATATATGCTAATTGTCTGATATATTCTCTGGTAGATTCATCATATATGCATCCATCAGAAAAAATATCATTGGTTACTATTATTATATTACTACATTTATCACGGATTGTCATGCATTCTTTAATAATTGATTGAGTATTTCCTCCCGGCTCAAACATTTCGTTTGCGACAAGATTTGACATACACTCAATAAGAACTGTTGAGTTACGTGGATTTTTTATTTTTTCCAACGCCCCTGATATATGCATCGTCTGCTCAATTGTATAAAAATCTTTGCCTTCACGCAGCTTCTTATGCCTTTCAACTCTTTTTTTTCCTTCTTCTCCGTATGGAATCATAGTTGCAATATAATATTTTTCATTTTTTTGTGCAAGCTCACATGAAAGCTTTTCCGCATATTCAGATTTACCGCTTCCGCTTCCTCCGAAAATTAATGCAAACACTCATATGCCTCCATATCTATATTTTCAAATGTATTGCTCTCATTGTACACACTCATTGCCATATCAAGCAGAGGAAAAACCATAACTGCCCCAGAACCTTCTCCCAATGCAAGATTTGCATCTATCACAGGCTTTAATTCAAGATGTGTAAGAATCTTTTTTAAAGCAGGCTCTTTTCCTGCATGTGATGCAATCATATATTTTTTTGTTCCAGGTGACATATATTCCGCAGTAAGTGCTGCTATTCCCGATATCAGTCCGTCAATGACAACCGGAATTCCATACTCAGCTCCGCCGATAAATACACCAGCAAGCCCTGCAATATCCAATCCACCAATACATGATAAAAGTTTAAGTGCATCATCTTTATATCCACTATACATTTCACATGCTTTTCTTACTGTTTCAGTTTTATTTTTAAGCCCTTCATTCGTAAGTCCTGCACCGTAACCTGTTACATTTTCCGGCTTTTCATCAAGAAGAATTGCTGCAAGTGCTGCACTTGTAGTTGTATTTCCAATTCCCATTTCGCCCGTAGCAATAATATTTATTCCTTTTTCACTGCACATTTTTACAATTTCTTTTCCTGTTTCTATTGCCTTAATACACTGTTTATCTGTCATAGCATGTTCTTTCAGAAAATTTTTTGTACCATGGCTTATCTTTTTATGTAAAATTCCATCCATATCATCAATTTTTTTACCTGACGGAATGGTTTCACATGCAATTCCTATATCTACAGGTATAACCTGTGCACCGGTATAACCTGCCATAAGACATACACTTGATTTGTGTGATGCCATATTGGCAGCCACTATCGCTGTTACATCCTGTCCGCTCTGACTTACATTTTCCTCTACAATTCCATTATCAGCACACATTATGACTAATGCTTTTTTACTTATATCTACATGCTCTGTATTCTGTATGCCTGCAATTTTTACTATTATATCTTCAAAATCCCCCAGTCCGTTAAGAGGCTTTGCTATATTATCCCAATGTTTTTTTGCAGCATATTCGCATGATTTTTTTATAAAATTCATTCCAAATTCCTCATTTCCGTAAAAATATATGTGCATAAAAGCTGCATATAATTTTTCTGTGTTGTATCCTGCCATGCTGATACTTTCATCAGATACTTTTTTCACCTGAAAATCGCTGCCCGGATTACAGCTTTTCCAATAATGAAATTCATGCGTTTTCAACGGCTGCATGCATCTGCATGCCATACCATCGGACACCGGCGTAACTTCCATATATCCAAATCTTTGCAGTCTTTTGCCATTTACTGCTTCACCATCTATAATCCCCGCCATAGGATACTTTTTCCCATCAGTTCCTTCAAGATATGAATGAAGATATAAAAAGCCTCCACATTCCGCAATACAGGCAATCCCACTGTCTATCACTTTTTTTACACTTTTAATCATACTCTTATTTTCTGATAATTCTTTTGCATATCTCTCAGGATATCCACCCCAGAAAATAACTCCGTCTGCATCATGCGGTATTTCACTGTCATGTATCGGACTGAAATACATAATCCTGCATCCATTTTCTTCCAAAAAAGCAATATTGTCATCATACAAAAAACAAAATGCTTCATCTTTTGCAATTGCAATATTCACACAAGATTTACTGTCAGTTCCCACATCTTTTTCAGCTTCGTATTCTATTTTTTCCGCTGTTTTTGCAAGTTTAATCACTTCATCAATATCAATCGTCTTTTCCATTACATCTGCCAGATGATCAAGTTTTTCATCAAAACTTTTTATTTCATCTGCACCTACAAGCCCAAGATGCCTGCTTTCAATATGAAGTGACGAATCTGACGGAATATATCCTAATGGCTGTACTCCAAGTTTTAATGCACATTCTTTTGCATATCTGTAAAGTTTCTCAGATAATCTGTTAAATATGACACCTTTTATATGGCTGTTTTGCTTCATATTAACAAATCCTGAAAGGACAGCTTCAAGCGATGATGACATGCCCTTACAATTTATTATAAGTATTACAGGTGTAGATGTTATGTCAGCAATTTCATATGCACTTGCCCTCTGCGTAAATCCCATCCCGTCATAATAGCCCATCACGCCCTCAATAACCGCTATATCACATTTATCCGCTTTTTTTGAAACTATCTTTCTTAAATCTTCCGGCTTACAAAACCATGAATCAAGATTTCCTGTTGGAATTTTTAGCACTTTTTTATGAAATGATGTATCTATGTAATCAGGTCCGCACTTAAATGCGTGAATGTTCATTTTTCTGTTTAAAAGACACTTTAATAAACCGCATACAACTGTTGTTTTTCCACATCCGCTGTTTGTGCCTGCAATCATAATTCTTCCATTACACATTTTAATGCCTCCCTGAAATTTTGCCTGTCATCTTGCATCTATTATAAATACAGGATTCTGTACATCCGGCATATGATATCTTCCACGTTTTACCACATTCGTAACTGCTATACACACTGTTTCCACTTTTTGGAAATTAATTTCAAGATATTCCAGAGCTTCATTTAATGTCTCCATTGTAACAGCAGTCATAACAATATGTACAGATGGATTTTTACGGATAAGCTGGTCAATTATATCTTTTAACATTCCCTTGCTTCCGCCAATAAACACGCTGTCCGGTGCCGGAAGTTCATTTATTTTTTCTTGTGCACGCCCATTTACAATCTGAATATTATCTGTTCCGAATTTATCAGAATTTTCTTTTATTAAAGCACACGCCTCTTCATTTTCTTCTATCGCATATACTGTTCCCATATAATCTGCAAGTGCAAGCTCTATACTGACTGAACCTGTTCCGGCTCCAATATCATATATACATTCATTTTTTGAAACATGCATGCGTGAAGCAATTGATGCACGGATTTCTCTTTTCGTCATAGGAACATTTCCACGAATAAAATTCTCATCGGGAATTCCTGCAATGCCGTCAATAAGCTTTTCATTATTTTCAACCAGCATTACACAGAGTCCGCATGATTCATACTCTGTAAGATTTTTTGCATAATCACATGTAATCTTTTCATTTTCAAGTGAAAGATTCTCACCTATATATACTTTAAATCCGCCAAATCCAATTTTTTGGAGTCTCTGACATATTATGCCGCAATCTGACTGTGTTAAAATGTATGTATATCTTGATGAAAGAATTGTGCCCATAATGCTCATTTTTCTTCCATGCAGACTTAAAAATCCAGCCTCATCCAACGGAACACCTGTTTTTGCAGACATATATGATACGCTTGAAATCCCCGGCAGAATATTATATTTAATTTTTTCTTTTTCTAATTCCAAAACCAGCTTTTTCGTTCCGCTGTAAAACGATGAATCTCCCGACATAAGCACCGCTATATTTTCAAACTGATTATTACTTTTTATGATTGAAATTATATCGAAAGGCGTAATTGCTGCAAATGTTTTTTTATTACAATATGGCTTTATAAGTCTTTTTGCACCTATTATTATATCAGCATTCTCAATTTTTTCTTCTGATTCTTTTATCAGATACCGTCCGTTTCCGGGTCCCACACCAATTATATATACATTCATTTTTATCTTTCTTTCTGTTATTTTTCAACTATTTCTGTAATATATTTTAAAGCTTCACTCAATCCTATACCGATACATTCATCACTGCCTGTATCCTCTATTATTATTACCTCTGTCCCTGCACGCATTGCTGCATTAATTTTTTCCTGTGTACCGCCCGTATTTCCGGAATTTTTTGTAACCATTACTTCTATTCCATAATTTTTTATCATTTCATAATTCATATTTTCAGAAAAAGGTCCCTGCATGCATATAACATTAGAATTTTTAATTCCGCTTTTAAGCACCTCTCCAAGCATCTGCACATTAGGCAGCATCCTCAAATAATAATTATCTTTAAATCCTTCAAGATGACTGTAAATGCCTACCGTTTTACTTCCTATTGTAAGCAGAACTTTTTTATTTTTATAGCATGGGGCACTTAATATTATTGCTGCTTCTTCGGCACTGCCCGCACTTCTTACTTTTTCACGATTGACCAGATTATAATTTTCTTTATCTCTCTTTATACGTATGTATTTTGTTGTAGTCTTTTCACATGCATTTTTAATATTTTCCGTAACCTGCACTGCAAATGGATGAGTCGCATCAAACACTGCCATCGGATTTATTTTTTCTATTTCTTCTTTAATTTCTGCCTCATCAAGCCTGCCTGTGTGTATTATGCACTTATTCCCATTAAAACTCTTATCATCTTTTAATATCATTTCACCATATTCTGTAGCAACAAATATATGTGTGTCTATATTTAACCCGGATGCATAATCTGCAAGGTGTCTGCCTTCTGTTGTTCCGGCAAATATAATAATACTTTTTTGTGACTTATTATTATATCCCCTCGGTGTTACCATTTTTTCACCTATCCTGACAGTTGATTTATTACCGATAAATACTGTAGTAAACATATCTGCATTATATTCTTTTAACTGACCTAGTGTAAGAATCTTCGAGCTTTCCATGTCTCTTCCTATATTTCTTACAACGCCGCATACTGTGTCTTCATCTTTATATTCAAGACATATGCTGCATGCCCATGCAAGATAATCTGCCCTTTTTTTACTAGATGGATTATAAAGGCAGATTACCATATCTGACATTGCTGCTGCACGCAGTCTTTTTTCTATCACGCTCTTTTTTGTCAAAAGGTCACTAAGGCTTATAACTGAAAAATCATGTGACAACGGAGCACCTATTATTGCTGCTCCGCTGTTTGCCGCTGTAACTCCCGACACGACCTTAATTTCAGGAGAATTATCCATAGCACCGGCAAGCTCATATGCAAGGCATGCCATGCCATATACGCCGGAATCACCACTGCAGACAAGTGATACCTCTTTGGTCACAGCCTCATTCAACGCATATTCACAACGCTGTCTTTCCTGCATCATGCCATTTTCATAATACTCTTTATCAGGAAAATATTCTCTCATCAAATCTATATATGTCTTAAATCCTACTACAAGTTCAGACTTTTCAATCGTCCTTACCGCTTCTATTGTCATATTCTCATATGAACCACATCCAAAACCAACTATATTAAGCACTTTATCCTCCATAAACCCTGTATCTGTATACAGAAACTGTCACTCCGTTTTCTACAGTCTTAGGTACAAGACATTCACCGTTACAACTTGCCCTGCATGCACTGCGTCCACAGACATTATCCGCACCAACGTGGTTATATACAGTCATTGACGGCTCAAATTCACCTTCAACCTCCATAAGCTCATCTGCCGTATATGTAATGAAATCTGCCTGTAACTCCTCTGCCAGCTCTATTATACCTTTTTCGTCTGCTTTTTTGTTAATTGAAGCGACACAATTCACATTTTCCGCAGATACACCGGCTTTTTCTAATATTGTCATAACAGAACTTTTAATCTTTAAGTATTCTGTTCCTCTTCTGCAGCCAACTCCGACAACAATATTACGCGGTATAAGAATTATTTTTGACTGCATATCTTTAATTTCTGATTTATTTTTTAATATAACTATATCAGCATTTTCATAGTCTGTTATTTTTATATTTTTACTGTATTTTTTACACTCGTTCTGTATTACCTTTTCATATTCTTCAGCCTGCATGTATATCCCAAGCTGCTCACCGTTTACAATTCTTGTGCTTATGTCTCGTATCATATATGGATTTATCATTTTAAGGTGATTTTTTACTGCAAAAACATCTACAGCAAATGCGTTATTGACATCCGTTGCAGTTGTTATAACTGCATCCGAACCGAACATTCCTGCAACTTTTACACACCATTCATTTCCGCCTCCCACATGCCCGGACAAAAGTGAAATAACATGTATTGCATGATCATCCATGACAAGCACAGCTGGATCTTTGAATTTACTTGTAATATAAGGTGCAATAGAACGTACCGCTATTGCGGCCGCACCAATAAATATGATTCCTTCATATTGATAAAAAATATCTCTGATAAGGGCCGGCGTACTCTTAAATGTTATAATATTTTCTGCATCAATATATTTTGCCGATTTTGCACTGACATATATATCAGTCTCATCATCACTTAAATGTCTTAACTTTTCTGCCAGTATAGCTCCGTTTACCGTATATGCAATTACCGCTGCTCTCATTTACGGTACTCCGTTGTAAATGAAGCATCATAAAGCTTTGAATTATTATATTTTCTGCCTAGAAAATCACCAACAAGAATAAGAGCCGTTTTCGCAATACTATTCGATACCATATCATTATGCAGATTTTTAATTGTTGTCATTATTATCTTTTCATCAGGCCAGCTTACCTTATAACATATGGCACATGGTGTATCCTCACTATATCCGCCGGTCAGCAGTTCATCCTGTAATTCTTTTGTAAGTCCTGAGCTTAAAAAGACTGCCATGGATGTATTATGTCCTGCAAGTTCTCTCATCTTTTCTTTTTCAGGAACCGGTGTTCTTCCTTCCATTCTTGTAATTATCAATGACTGCGAAATCCCAGGCACCGTATATTCACATCCTGCTGCTGCCGCAGCGGCAAGAAAACTGCTGACTCCGGGACAGATATCCCATGAAATATCATATGAATTTAACTGTTCAATCTGCTCTCTTATTGCACCATATATTGAAGAATCGCCTGTATGCAGACGCACAATATCCTTATTTTCACTATCTGCTGTTTTTATGACATCAATAATCTCTTCAAGCGTCATATATGCACTGTTGTAAATTTCACATGAATCTTCTGCATATTCCAGAAGTTCAGGATTTACAAGTGAGCCGGCGTATATTATTACATCAGCATTTTTTAACAGATTCATTCCTCTCACCGTTATTAAATCTTTGGCTCCTGAACCTGCTCCAACAAAATGAACCATACTTTTCTCCTTATTATCATTTCAATTTTTCAAGCATATTATCTGCATTTTCCGTTTTACATAAAATGCCGTATTCTTCTGAAAATGTTATCATTCCGATTTCAATACTGCCTTTTGCCCGCAGTTTTAATGACCTGTCAATTCTTTTTTCCAGCATTTTAATTGTCTCATCAAAAATACCTTCTTTTTTTAGAATCTCAAGTGCAGCATCAGTAGTTATACATCCAAGTATATTTTCAAGAACTTGTCTTTCTGCCCCACATAAGGCTGCACATAAAGCAAATGCTTCCATTCTTCCATCAGCATATCTTGAATGTGTATTGTATATTGTGCAGCCAAGCTTTGAAAGTTTGCCGATATGGCCGACAAGAAGCATTGATTTAAAGCCTTTTTCAATGCACATATCTATTGTATCTCCTATAAAATTACTGCATTTAACGCATTTATCAACAGCAATACCCAGATTATCCCTCAAAAAATCCTGGCCGTAATTTCCCGGTGTGACAATTATAAATTCTTCATTTTGTGCTTTTCTTACATCAAGTTCAACCGATATTGTATCTATAAGTGCCTGTTCACTCATAGGTTCAACTATTCCCGTCGTTCCAAGTATTGATATTCCTCCCTCTATTCCAAGTCTTGGATTGAATGTCTTTTTCGCAATCTGTATTCCCATCGGAACACTTATTACAGCTTTAAGTCCACCATCATATGAATAATCAGACGCAGCCGTTTTTAACTGTTCTTCTATCATTTTCCGTGGTACAGGATTTATTGCAGCTTCACCAATCTGCTGTTTTAAACCCTTTTTTGTAACACGTCCGACACCTTCTCCTCCATCAACAGTTATTCCACTCTTTTCATATGAAACCGTTGAATATACAAGGATTTTATCTGTCACATCAGGATCATCGCCACTGTCCTTTTGTACCGCACAACTCACATAATCATTTTCTTTTTTTATATCTGTAAGCCCAACAGTAACAGAATTTCCTGAGGGAGTTATTACAGTAATATTTTCAATAACTTTTCCTGACAAAAGCATTCTTGCAGCACCGGCGGATGCAGCGGCAGCACATGTTCCTGTTGTAAAACCGCATCTTAATTTTTTGCTGCCTTTACTTACATATTTTTCGAGCATTTATCTTCTCCACTCCCGGTTATCATCCTGACACATATACAAAAGTGCATTTACTATTGATGCGGCAACATTGCTGCCGCCTTTTCTCCCTCTTGCTATAATACATTCCATACCACTATCAATAATTGCCTCCTTTGAATCCACAACATTGACAAATCCAACAGGAACACCAATTACAAGAAGTGGTTTAAACTCATTTTCCCTGTACATTTTTTCTATCTGAATAAGTGCAGTAGGTGCATTTCCTACAACCATAATACATCTTTTATTATTCATAGCTGCTTTTTTTACAGCACATACTGCCCTTGTTATATTCTCTTTTTTCGCCATAACTGCAACATCCTCGTCTGATACATAACACACAGCATTACAGTTAAGTTCTTTCAATGCTTTTTTATTAATACCTGAAAGTGCCATGTTCGTATCTGTAACAAATGTCACTCCCGATTTAATTTCACCCAACGCCGTTTTTATGGCATCAGGTGAAAAATACATATTTTCCGCATAAGAAAAATCTGCGGTCGTATGTATTACTCTCTTAACAATCGGTTTAATATCAGATGGGAGTTCAATTTCAAGCTCTTGTTCTATTATTTCAAATGAATGTTTTTCAATATCATTTGGATTCATATATTCATACTTATTATCCAATATTTTCTCCTATCTGTCTTAAATTATAATCGTCCGGTTTATCTAAAATAATTTTGTTATTCTTTAATGCATACTGCCTTAATTCTTTCATTTTCTCATTTACTATACCATACGGGCAGCCTGCATCAATATAATAATCAGCTATATCAACATATTTTTTTGCCATTTCTAATGACTTGCCGCTAAATATTTCAAATGGCTTTTCGCTTATGACTTTTACCGCAAGGGATTCTGCTATCGTATATTCACAGTCATTTTGTGCAATAATTCCTGCCGAAAACGGAATCTCAAAATGCTGCAGACGCCTGTAGACGGAAACGCCGAATCCACCGCCACCAGCGACAAACACCTTTGGAGTACCTGTCTTTTTTTCAAGTTCGGTACTTCCATAAAGGCAGTTATAACTTCCATTTTTAATATCATACAGTTCACGTATTATTTCATCTTTAAATATTTCATCGGGCGTACCATACAGTATTTTTCCATCAGCCCTTACACACATAACCCAGTCAGATATTCTGTTTGCGAGTTCTATCTCATGTAATGACAAAACAACCGTAACATTTTCTTTAACAGCCATATTCTGCAAAATATCAAGAAGTTCTATCTTATGCCTTATATCAAGAAATGACGTAGGTTCGTCCAGTACAATAATCTGCGGTTTCTGACATATTGCACGTGCAAGCATTATACGCTGTCTTTGTCCGTCACTTATCTGTGAAAAATCTTTTTCAGCAATATCAAGAGCCGCCACGCTCTCAAGTGATTCATCGACAATTCGTTCGTCCTCAGGCGTAAGTTTTCCAAAATAATTAGTATATGGATAACGTCCCATTGCAACAACATCACGACACGTTAGAAGTTCTGTTTTTACTTTTTCTGTGAGAACTACCGACATCTGCTTTGCAAAATTTTTGCTTGAATAATTGTTAATATCTTTTCCTTCTAAAACAACCACACCGCCAAGCGGACTCATTTCCCTTATAAGATTTTTTAAAATGGTTGATTTTCCCGAACCATTTGGACCTATAAGTGTAAGAATCTGCCCCTTATACACTCCAAGCGAAATATTTTCAAGAATTGGTTTTCTGTTGTATCCAACTGATAAATTCTGTGTTTTAAAATAAAATTCTTTCTCTTCTTCCATTATATCTCACCGTTTTTCCTGCTAATCATAAGCCATATCACCACAGGTGCACCAAATACCGCCGTTACAGTACCTATTGCAAGTTCTGACGGCGAGAATATTGTTCTTGCTATCAAATCACAAAACATGCAGAATACCGAACCGCTTAAAAATATAGCCGGCATTATCACTACTGGTTTTGACGTTTTCATAAGAATACGCGTAACATGAGGAACTGCAATTCCCACAAAAGAAATCGGTCCTGCAAGTGCTGTTACACATGCTGAAAGTATGCTTGACAATGTTATTATACAGAGTCTGAAAAATTTAACCGGTATACCCATGCTCTTTGCATATCCTTCACCAAGAAGATAAGCACTGATTGGTTTTGCAAAAAGGAATGTCACTATTGCTGTCGGAAATACTATAACTGCCGATAATTTTACTGTATTCCATGAACTTGCTGAAAAACTTCCCATTGCCCAATGTGTAAGATTTGCTATATCTGAATCATTGGCAAATGTTATACATAAATCTGTTATTGCAGAACATATATAACTAATCATTATGCCGATTACAAGAAGTGTTGACATATTTTTAACCTTGCCGGCAAAAAGCAGAACATAAAGCAATGATAAAACCGAACCTGCAAATGCTGCCGCTACCTGAGCCCATAAAGGCATTGATGGAATATATCTTAATAGAAAAATCATAGTAATTGCAAGAAACATTTTTGCACCTGATGATATACCAAGTACAAATGGACCCGCAATCGGATTTCTGAAAAATGTCTGAAGCAGAAAACCTGACAGTGCCAGGGCACCGCCAAGTATAGCTGCACTAAGAAGCCTTGGCAGACGGATTTTCCATATAATATTGAATCCGGCTGTGCCTGCCTCAGCTTTTAAAAAGATAATCTTAAAAATTCTGCCAAATGAAATATGTACATTACCTGTATTAATATTCATAAATACCGCAACAATGAATAATACTACAAGCATTATATAAACCAGCTGGCAGCGTAATGCCTTCTTCATTATATAACCTCTTTAATTATTTAAGTTTTTTAAGATATGTAAGTTCATTTACACTGCTGTCAGATGTCATCATCTTATTGATGTCATTTACCATACTTCCGATTGTATCCGCAATCTGGAAGAAATCAGGTGTAGTACACCATACATTGCCATCCTTAACAGCCTTCATATCTGAAAGAACCGAACTGTATCCTGTAAAATCAGCAAGTGTAGATGGTTTTCCTCCAAGACTCCATATATAAATGATGTAGTCAGCATCTTTAGCCTTAGAATAGAAGCTTTCCATCTCCATTGTCTGTGTTCCTGTCTTTCCGACATTCAAATCATCAAAAATATACTTTCCACCGGCAAGTTCTACCATCTGTGCAACATAATCGTCCGCATTTCTTACATATAACTTACCCTTTGATGTTATATAAAATACTGCTACAGATTTTCCTGTCTTTTCTGTCTTTGAAATCTTATCAACATAAGCAGCCTGCTCATCATACATTCTTACTGCATCATCTTCTTTATCACAAAGTGCTGCATAACATTTTGCCCACTCTACTCTTCCAAGAGGATGTTCCTCATATGTTGACTGGTCAAGTATAAAATTAATATTAAGCTCCTTGAACTTCTCGGCAACATCAGGGGCACTTGTAAGCATTGTTGAATAAATACATATTGAAGGTGATGCTGCAACAATCTGCTCAAAATCAGGTGCTTTATAATCACCTACATATGTAAGTTTATTATCGTCAAATGCTTTTTTAACATCATCGATATACCATGAAGATTTATCATATGTTACAAGGCTTATATTATCAAGACATCCGCTTGCATTCATAAGTGATGTAACCGGTGTAGATGCAACAAGCATATTTTTAACAGGTCCGTTTAAAACAATAGTATCCTTTGATACATCTTCAGGAGTCTTCATTCCATCAGGAACCACAAGAATCTTTGACTGCTTGTCTGTTATAGCAGTATCTTCATCACGGTTTGTGATAGTTATCATCTTATAACCACCCTTATAATAGTCTACAGAAAATAATTCTGCATACTTTAAATCCATTGAATGGTCAAATACAAGCTTTCCGTTGTATTCATCGTTGTTTGATGCTTCTTTTTGTTTTCCACATCCTGCCAATGCAAATATGCTGGCAAAAAGTGTGATTACAAGTGTAATTGCCAGTAATCTTTTCTTCTTCATTTTTACCTCCATTTGAAGCCTGTGCCTCTTATTATTATTTTGATGAAGATAGCTTGCAGAGTAAAAACAGCTTTTGTACCTTTATATACCGCCAGTATATCAAATATATTTTATTGCACAAAAATAAATAGTTCACTGTTCTCGCAGCGTACTATTAAAATCTGCCTGTAAACCGGTCTTCTGACTCGCATATCAACGCCTGTATTCACCTTCCCGAATCCAATCCATCTAATATCTGTAAGATAACAAATAATATATGTTTATCATCAGTGGCATATCAAATACAGACTCCCTGCTCACAGCAGCGGAACTGTTCAGGATTCTCACCTGATTCCCTGGAATTATAAATATATTAAAAAGTTATGACATTTATATTAATTCATATATTCCGTTTACAGTGACTATTTCAATCATCTTTCAAAGATTATTATATAAATGCACTATTGTCAAGTAAAAAAGGTGTCTGTTTTAATATGCACCCATAATCCATGATACATATTAAAACAGACACCTAAAAAAATATTAATCTTCTTTTACTGAAGCTGGCTTTTCAACCTGTGCAATAGCTTTCTTCTGCATTGAAATCCTGCAGTTCTTATTGTTACCAAATTCAACGATTACATCATCATCTGTGATATCTATAATAACACCGTAAAAACCGCTTGTTGTGAGAACATAATCACCTTTTTCAATTGAATCCATAAGTTCCTGCTGCTGTTTCTGCTGCTTCTTCTGTGGCTTAATAGCCAGGAAATACATCATCGCACCAATTGCAACTACATAAACTAATAAAATAACTATCTGCATAAATAAATTCCTCCGAATTTTAAATTAACTAAATGATACTATATACTAAATTTCGCTCAATGTCCAGCTTTTATAAAGATTTTTTGTTATCATATGTCTTTAACATATCAAGTCTTTCTTCCTTAAACTTACTGTAACGTCCCTCATCAATAGCACCTCTGATATCCTCCATCAGATGATTGTAAAAATAAAGATTATGCAATACACAAAGTCTCATTCCAAGCATCTCTTTTGCCTTTAAAAGATGTCTTATATATGCTCTTGAATAATCACGGCAGGCAGGACAGTTACATTCTTCTTCAATAGGACGCATATCTTTTTCATACTGTGCATTAAAAAGATTTATCTTTCCAAACTTTGTATACACATGTCCATGTCTTCCGTTTCTTGAAGGATATACACAATCAAAGAAATCGATTCCCCTGTCTACCGCCTCAAGGATATTAGCCGGAGTACCTACACCCATAAGATATGTAGGCTTATCCTGTGGAAGATAAGGCACTGTCTCATCGAGAACGTGGTACATTTCTTCATGTGTCTCGCCGACCGCAAGTCCACCAACTGCATAGCCGTCAAGATTCATCTCTGAAATAATCTTTGCATGTTCAATTCTTATATCTGTATACACAGCCCCCTGATTAATTCCGAATAAAAGCTGATTTGGATTTACTGTATCAGGAAGTGAATTAAGTCTGTCCATCTCTTTTTTGCAACGCTCTAACCAGCGTGTTGTACGTTCTACCGAATTCTGTACATACTTTTTATCTGCTTTTGCCGGAGCACATTCATCAAATGCCATAGCAATTGTAGACCCAAGGTTTGACTGTATCTGCATGCTTTCCTCCGGTCCCATGAATATCTTATGTCCGTCAATATGACTGTTAAATGTAACGCCCTCTTCTTTGATTTTTCTTAACTTTGCAAGCGAAAACACCTGAAATCCACCCGAATCAGTAAGAATAGGCTTATTCCAGTTCATAAACTTATGAAGTCCGCCAAGCTCTTTTATCAGTTTATCACCCGGTCTTACATGAAGATGATATGTATTTGATAATTCAACCTGTGTTCCTATTTCATTAAGGTCTGCTGTTGAAACAGCACCCTTTATTGCCGCAACTGTTCCCACATTCATAAATACAGGTGTCTGTATAACACCATGCACAGTATGCATCTCAGCCCTCTTGGCACGTCCGTCTGTTTTTAATAATTTGTACATTTTTATCCTGCCTATTTTTTATAAAATTTCACAATATTATCTATGCGTGATGTCATATTTTCAAAAATCAAATCTACAAGTGCAAGTGCTGCCATAGATTCAACAACAACTACAGCACGTGGCACAATCATAGGATCATGTCTTCCCTTTATAGATACTTTTATATCTTCCCCGTCTTTATTAACTGTATCCTGAACAGATGATATTGATGGTGTAGGCTTGATTGCTGTCCTGAAAACAATCTGTGAACCATCACTCATACCGCCAAGAATTCCACCGGCATTGTTTGTCTTTTTCTCAACTTTGCCATTATTCATATAAAACGCATCATTATTCTCAGTTCCTGTCAACCTTGCCGCATTAAATCCGCTTCCTATCTCAAAACCTTTAACTGCACCTATAGAAAATACAGCCTGTGCAAGTTTAGCATCAAGCTTGTCAAATACAGGCTCACCTATTCCCGGCATCATTCCATCTATCACACATTCAATAATTCCACCAATTGAATCACCTTGCTCTATCTGCTTCATCGCATACTCTTCAACCTGTGCAGCTGCTTTTTCATCAGGCATTCTGAATGGATTCTTTTCAATCTGTTCTTTGTCAAAATTATCATATGAAGCTGCAATACCGCCTATTTCCTTGGAATATGTACATATGCTTATTCCAAGCGTTGCTAGAATCTTGACTGCAACAGCCCCTGCCGCAACTCTTCCTATTGTCTCGCGTCCTGAGCTTCTGCCGCCTCCACGATAATCCCTGAAACCATATTTTTCATCAAATGTATAATCAGCATGTCCCGGTCTGTAGAAACGTGCTATCTCTGAATAATCAGCCGAACGCTGTGTTTTATTGCGTACAACCATGCTTATCGGAGTTCCTGTCGTTTTCCCTTCAAAAATACCCGAAAGTATCTCAACTTCATCGTCTTCTTTTCTTGGTGTAGTATATTTTGACTGTCCCGGTTTTCTTTTATTAAGCATAACCTGAATATCACTTTCTGCAAGTGGTATTCCTGCCGGACACCCATCTATAACAACACCTACTCCGGCCCCATGGGATTCTCCCCATGTCATAATCTTAAATTGGTTACCAAATGTTGAACCTGCCATTACTTTTCCCCTTTGTTTCTGATATTTATACCTATCCTATATGCCCATACGGCTCAATGTATTTTCAAGATAATCCTTAGCTTCACAGATATTTGATGCCGTAACTTCATCTATCTTTTCGGGTGTTGACCTGCCTATAGCTTTTGAAAGTCTCTGACATGCTTCTTTCACCTGTTTTTTAGTCTGTTTATCCCAGTCTTTCCTATGCTCATGAAGCATATACTCAGTATTTTGCAAAAGCTGTCCTGCCTCAATACGCAGATTGACAATATCCTGTTTTTCGGCATCTTTACTTCCGTAAACTTCTGCTTCCCACTTTGCTCTTTCGATTTCTTCTTCTGACATATTGGAACTTGATGTGATTGTTATTGACTGTTCATGCCCTGTTCCCAAATCTTTAGCCGATACATTGACAATTCCGTTCGCATCAATATCAAATGTTACCTCAATCTGTGGTGTTCCTGCAAGTGCTTTTTTTATTCCTGACAGCCTGAAGTTGCCCAAAAGCTTGTTATCCCTTGTAAACTTGCGTTCTCCCTGAAATACTTTTATATCTACTGATGTCTGGAAGTTCCCTGCAGTTGTAAATATCTGGCTGTGTCTTGTTGGAATTGTTGTATTTCTCTCTATAAGCCTGCTCGCAATTCCGCCTACAGTCTCTATCGACAATGAAAGAGGTGTAACATCCATAAGAATAATCTCAGATGCCGCACTTCCGGCAGTCAGCTGTCCTCCAAGCTTTCCGCCCTGAACTGCCGCTCCCATTGCAACACACTCATCAGGATTAAGATTTCTTGAAGGCTCTATACCACATATTCTTCTGACTTTCTCCTGAACAGCCGGAATTCTTGTCGAGCCTCCGACTAGAAGAACCATATTAATATCAGTCTTTTTAAGTCCCGCATCATGAAGTGCATTCTCAACAGGTGTAACCGTTCTGTCAATAAGATCTGCCGTCATGCTCTCAAACAGGCTTCTTGTAATATTAATATCCATATGATGCGGACCAGATTTTGTCATTGCAATAAACGGAAGATTAATATTCGCATTCATGGCGGAAGAAAGTTCTTTTTTAGCTTTCTCCGCTTCCTCTCTTAACCTCTGCATTGCGGCAGTATCCTTAGTCAGATTGATTCCGTCTGTCTCCTTAAACTGTTCTACAAGAAAATTCACGATTCGCTCATCAAAATCATCTCCGCCAAGATGATTATCTCCGGATGTTGCAAGAACTTCTATAACCTGGTCACCAATCTCAATAACCGAGACATCAAATGTTCCGCCTCCAAGGTCATATACAAGAATTTTCTGTGGCTGACCATTATCAAGTCCATATGCAAGTGCAGCCGCCGTAGGTTCATTAATTATACGCAGAACATTAAGTCCTGCTATTCGTCCCGCATCCTTTGTGGCCTGTCTCTCAGCATCATTAAAATATGCAGGAACAGTTATAACAGCATCTGTAACCTGTTCTCCTGTAAACTGTTCTGCATCATTTTTTAGTTTTCTCAAAATCATCGCAGAAATTTCCTGAGGCGAATACTTCTTACCATCAATCTTTTTTCTGTAATCTGTTCCCATATGTCGTTTTATGGAAAAAATAGTTCTGTCTGCATTAGCTGCCGCCTGTCTTTTAGCAATATCGCCCACAAGCCTTGAACCATCTTTTGAAAATGCAACAACTGAAGGTGTTGTCCTGTATCCTTCGCTGTTTGTTATAACTGTAGGCACATCTGCCTCAAGCACAGCAACACAGCTGTTAGTTGTTCCCAAATCAATTCCGATTACTTTACCCATTCTAATCAAGTCACTTTCTATACTTTATAATCCATAAAGGATTATTCTTTTATGAGTATATCACATAATCATATGCTTTAAAATGAACAGACCGCTAAAATTTTTAAATTTTTTATAAACATTCAGAACGAACCATTTTATATATTAATTATTTTTGCCATGCGGCAGCCTGACACGGAAAATGCTTCTCTTCAATTTTTTTACATCAAATGGATATAACGGATAAATATAACTTTTTCCTGAAATCGTCTTGTTAAAAATTATACAGCATACTCCGACAGCCACTCCTGCAAAAAAACCGGCAGCATTAAAAACAGCTGTAAGACACAGCGTAAAAACTCTTATAAATTTCATTGCATAACCCATCTCAAAACTTGCCTGTGAGTATGTTCCGACAGTCACCACAGCCATATAAAGAAGTGATTCCGTATTAAACCACCCCGAACTTACAGCATACTCCCCGACAACAATACCTGCCACAATGCTTAAAGGTGTAGAAAGAAGTGACGGTGTATTTACTGCTGCCATCTTCAGTCCGTCAACTGCAAGTTCAAGAATCAAAAGCTGAAAAATAACAGGCACAGTTATTTCATCAGACACCGTTATAAACGAAAGCCATGACGGAATCAATTCCGGATTTTGAATAAGCAGAAGCCATACCGGCGTAAGCATCATTGTAACAATGGTAAAAAGAAATCTCGACAGCCTCAGATACGTTCCTATCATGGGTGCAAAATTATAATCATCAGGTTCTTCAACAATATCAAATATTGATGTCGGAATTATCATAACGGCCGGTGAATTATCAACCATTATGACGATATTTCCGTCAAGTATCGCAGCAGATGCCGTATCCGGTCTTTCTGAATATTTAAACTTTGGAAACGGATTAATCCATTTATACTCAAAAAGACACTCCGCAAGGCTTTCAACATTCATGGTAAGTGATTCTACATTTAGTTTTTTTATTCTTTCCTTAATATTATTAAGAAGACTTTTATCAACCAGGTCATCTATATAACATATGGCAACATCAGAGCGTGAGCGTGTTCCCACATTAAACATCTCCATTGAAAATCCTGTATCTCTTATTCTTCTTCTAAGCAATGCCGCATTTAATACAAGTGTCTCAACAAAACCATCTCTTGAACCTCTTAGAACTCTGTCTTTCCACGGTTCAGCAACCGACCTCATCGGATAAGTCCTGCAGTCTATGAGTACAGCCTCGTCAAATCCATCTACAAAAAGGACTGTAACTCCTGCAAGAAAAGATGTTATAACCAGCTCATACTTATCAGCCCTGTCAACTTCTGTATATGGCATCCCATTTTCAAGAAATTTATCTATATTACTGACATCTTCCGGTTTTAAGGAATAAAAAAACTGCATAAGTTTTTCCACCATATCCTCCTGAACAAAACCATCGATAAAGAAAAAACCGGCCTTCTTTCCGCCTATTCTGACTTCTCTGTCTAGCATGTCAAAATTAGCCGGGAATCTCAGCCGGTCTTTAAAATTCATTATATTTTCATCTGCATTTTTTACAAAATCACTCATATTAAGGCAATCCTTTCAATATTTATAATGCTCCACAAATATTCGCAGCATTTTATTTATATGATTGCCTTAATATTTATTTTAATGCAGAAATTTTACAATCCAATTGGACCCAGATTGTTAAAATCATCTAAAGAATCATATCCATCCATCTGGAAGAAATAACTAAATGACCCCCCTGACCTGTTTCCATAGAAAATTATTTCAATTACCGGTTTTGTCAAATCAAATTTTTTCTCAGGTGAAATGTTTTTCAGGTTTTCTTTCAAATCAGGAACAATTTTATTGCCGTCCATATTTTCTGACCATATTCGTGATTGAGTATTATTTTCTACATCATAGACTGATATATAGCATGTATAATTATCTTTATTTTTCTCTGTCTCAATATTATCAAGATAATTACACATTGATTCGTAAGAATCCTTTTTATTTTCTGCCACATACTTATTAACAGCATTCATGTATGCCTGAAGCGTGTTTGGCATTTTATCTCCGATTAATACTTCTGAAGTATATTTAGTTCCATTAAGTGAAAATGATATATCAACATAAGCCAGTGATACACCTCTTTTCCTTCCATTAACTGTAAGATACCAGTCCTCAAATGACATTTTTGACACTTCATCTAAAAATGTATTATATAATTTTTTACTGTCCTCATCGGACATATTATCTGACCAGCTTATTACAGCTTCTTCATACTGCGGAAGCTTTTTATATTTTTTGCAGAATTCATCATTCTTCACTGCTCCATTTATAATTGTCTGTATATCTTTTTCTTTGACATATACAGTTCTGTATCTTCCCCAAATGCCATCCTTAATATATACAGTAACCGGGCTGTAATCGCCATTCTGGAATATTGCTGAATATTCATCAGAAGTATTATATATTTCCATATTATCTTTCATTGAATTAACAATTGAATTAATTGCATCTATGTCGTCAATTTTTACCTGTGAAAATACATCTGAAAAATAATCTTTATCATAAACATATGAACCATTTCCTGTATTTATTTTTATATACTTAATCTTTGATGCATCCGGCTGATAATTAATCATACTGCCAATTCCGATATTTACAATCACACCAAAAACAGCTGCCAGCACATATGCAGTAATTATTGAAGGGATTGCTTTTATCACACGGTGCGTTTTTCTGCTTGCAATCAACTCATATACTATAACAACAACCGCAGCCACAATGAACGTTATAACTACATATAATATACTCTGCGACTTTTCTATATCTGCATTTCTTACTGCACCCACAAATGAAATCACACCAATAATACTTATTGAAAATCCGATAACTGTACGTATTACAAACTGCAGTTTCCAAGACAGTGTAGGTTTTCCTGCCGTCTCACTCTTTCTTCTTATAAAAAGCAGACAACCGGTAACAAAATAAATAAGTGCAAGAACAAATGTGTATATTTTTGAGTGTGCTACATTAATTACACCATCTAATGACGAACCTGTAAACACACTGAACACCTGACCAACAATCATATTATAGCTATTGTCAAGAATTGAAACAAAATGCTCTGATGATGCAAAATATACTATTGATACAACTGTCACCTGAACCATCAATATTATAAATCTTGGAAAAAACAATATAAATCCAGTAAGACATATATTACTGAATATATTTCCTGTTATAGAACAAGCAAGTGTTGCTGCTGCCGCACATAACAGACAGCATATAAATTCCGAGAAAAACACACTAAGTATAGAGCCATAATTTACAATATAACATGTTTTAAATATTTTATATAAAATTGCAGCTGATAAAAATATTGATGCATACATAATCAGAATCCATAATACAAAGGCTGCCATTTTAGTAAGATACAGATTCAGCCTTGTATAAGCAAGTGAATGATAAAAATCACTTGTATTTCTTTTATTAAGAAAATTCCACGCAAATAAAACAAGAACCGGTGTTATTATTGCAAATGTAAGAATCAGTATAGGTATAAAATCATTCCCATCAACAAGCTGAACATATCTTGATGCCTTTTCAACGCCTGCATATTCAATATTAGATTTAATATTAACTGCACTTATGCAAATTGGCACGCATGTTATAAGCACCATTAATATCGTTGATATAAAACCTATTACTTTTAACTGCAAAAATGACTGCCAGAACATTTTTACACTGAAAATCTTTTTATTATTCATTATTTTTCAACCTCCAATGCACTCTCAAATTCATAGCCAAGAGATTCCATCTCATAAGTAAATACTTCTTCAAGTGTAAGCGGAAGGACATCAAGAACCAGCGGATTCATTGCTTTGAACAATGCAACTGTCTCTTCTCTGTCTCCATTAATTATCATATTGGCAACTGAACCTTCCTGTCTGTAACGTGTGATATTAAACTGTTCAAATCTGCTCTTATCAAAGTTTTCCCTGAATGCCACCTGAACTTTAAACTGTGATGTTTTTAATTCAAGCACATCACTGTCAAGCACCATTCCGCCCTTATGGAGAAGTGCCAGATGGTCACATATATCCTCGAGTTCTCTTAAAGAATGTGAGGTAACTATAACAGTTGAATTCAGTTCTGCAACATCATTGCATATAAGTTTTTTCACAAGATTTCTCATTACAGGGTCAAGTCCGTCAAATGTCTCATCAAAAAACATATATTTTGTTCTTGTTGACAGTGCCAATATAATCGCTGCCTGTCTCTTCATTCCTTTTGAAAAATTAGAAATTGATTTTTTCGGGTCAAGTCCGAATAATTTTGTCAGTTCTTTAAATCTTGCCCAATCAAATCTGTCATATGCCGATGCATACAACTTTGCCATTTTATTCAGCGTTGCACCCGGCAGAAAATATAAATCATCAGCAACAAATACGATTTTCTGCTTTGCTTTTGGATTTTCATATACATTAAGTCCGTCTATAAATGCGTATCCTTTATCTGGTTTGTAAACTCCTGATAACACTCTTAAAAATGTAGATTTTCCCGCACCATTTGAACCAACCATGCCATATATGCAGCCGTCACTGATATTGCATGTAACATTATCCAGTGCAGTAAAGTCCTCAAAAGACTTGTGAATAGCCTCTGCATTAATCATTGTCATACCTCCGTATTATTAAACACTTCTTCAATATTATTAATTATTTCTTCTTTTGTAACTCCGGCCAATGCCAGTTCCCTGATAATCTTATTAAGTTCTGTCATCTTCTCTCTTGAATTCGCTCCTACAACCTCAATAGCTTTTTCTGATATAAATGAACCCTTACCCGGAACAGTTATTATAAGCTGTCTTCTGTCAAGTTCTGTATAAGCCTTCTGGATTGTATTGGGATTGATAGAGAGTTTTACAGATAACGACCTTACTGAAGGTAATTTATCGCCCTCCTTCAAAATACCTGTAAGCACTTGTTCTTCCACCTGTTTGATTATCTGTTCATATACCGGCACTCGCGACATGACGTCTACAACAAACATCTAAACACCTAATCCTTTCATTTCTATTTTTTCATTGCAATGTTTTTCGTTCTGTAACAACTGTACTATATGAATCAGTATAGTTGTTATGATTAATATAACCTCTTATATGATTTATGTCAAGCAAAATCATAAATATTTTTGCTACATAACGCAATGCCTGATTTTATGCGGAGTTCAAAATTTTATTGTTCCGCTAAAAAAACAGCACCCAAGGTGTTTTTAATACCTCAGATGCTGCTTTTGTTATTATTATAAAATTTATTATATCTTTCCTATCTGCCAAACCGTACCTTATATCCCGAAACGAATTCTTTGCCCGGTGCCAGTTTATTGCTCCACTCTCTTTTAGTCAAATCACCATCAAAGTCAGCTCTGTCCGTTCTTCCATTCCATGGTTCTATACATACAAAAGGAACTCCTTTTCCGACAGGTGACCATAGACCGAACACGGGCGTATCAAATTCAACTGTCACAATAGTTTTATCGTCTTTTACAAGGCTTACTCTTTTTATTGTGCTGTTTTCTATTATATAAGCATCCTTGTCAAAAAAGTCCTGTGTTATAGTAACTGCCTTATTTTCAAGCTTCATCATATAGCATTTATCTTCAAGAAGACCATCATTTGATAAAAGGCTGTATTCCAGAATATCTTTATCTGTCCCAAATACAAGCTTTGCACCACAGGCATTTTCACCGCATACAAATGCCGGATGTCCGCCTATGCTAAAATACATATCCTTATCATCTGCATTTTCAACATGCCATTCCGTAGACAAAATATCATCTTCAATTATATGTCTGATATAAAGATTAAACTTAAAAGGATACTTTTTAAGCGTCTCCTGACTGTATGTAAGTTTCATTGTAATCGCATTTTCGGATTTTTCAACAACTTCAAATTCTGAATCTCTTGCAAATCCATGCTGAGTCATATGATACTCTTTGCCGTCATATATTGTGCAGTCGTTTTTATATCTGCCGACAACCGGAAATAATACCGGCGTATGACGTTTCCATGCTGAAGCATCTCCACACCATATATACTCCGTATCATCTGACTTTTTCAATACTGATACAACTTCACATCCTTTTGAATCTACTGTTACTTTAAAATCATTATTCTCAATTATATATTGCATATTTACTCCCATCTGCCAGTTTTCGCAATGCAAAAATGTAAACTATAATTTTTAATAACTATAATATATCCTTTACACTGATTATTTTCAACTGGATAATCAAAGTAATAACAATTATTATAATATCTATAATTATTACCTGAGGCACTGACAAGCCATTTTCCATAAAAAGACTGCTTCTTTGAGCCATACATCCATTTCCAGGCAAAAATATATTTATATCAAAAATTGAAATTATATATATAATCATTGATATAATAAAACCTGCCATATTTTTAACAGCAAGCGAAAACGCAATCTGAACCATGCTTATTGCAAATGAAGCTATTATTGGCGCGGCAAAAAACACTAATATATACAAAAATCTATTCTCATTATTCTGAACAAAATAATCTGTTCCAAAATACTTTTCAAATAATTCACTGTTGAAAGTAATTTTACGTTTTCCAGACATAAAACATATAATTGCAGCTGTCATATACATAAAAACAATATTGATAAATATTGCTGTTATTTTAGATAAAATCCACTTTTTTCTTGTTCCTGCATATATGATAAATATTTTATTACATTCATTTTCAAGAATCTGTCCTGTAATATATGAAATAAATATTGCAAAACCAAGATATATAAAAGGGATTTCTTTTAGTTTATTATTGCTGTCTATTTTTTCAACGCCTTTTATAATATTAAAATAATAATCTCCTGCCCCAACGCTTTTTCCATGCATTACGCCATTTTTCAGATAAATGCACGATAATAAAATAAGAACTACAAATAAGAAATATATAAAAATATTATTTCTAAAACTGCATTTTAAATTATTTATTATCAGTTTGTTGTATTTTTTCATTTTTTATTATCCGTCCATCATCCATATAAAATATTTCATCACAAAATGACAAAAGCAATTCTTTACTGTGAGCTGATACAATTATTAACGCACCGTTATTTTTCTGTTCTTCTATAATACCGGCTATATTTTTTATGCTGAATTCATCCAATGCATTTACAGGTTCATCAAGAATAATCAATTCAGGATTTTCCATTATTGCACATGCTATTCCAAGCTTCTGTTTCATGCCAAGAGAATAGCTTCCAAATGATTTTTTATTTTCCGGGTTAAGTCCTGTTTTTATCATAGTATTTTTTATCTGGTTATCACCGGCAATGCCTTTAAGCGAAGCAATCATTTTGAGATTTTTAAAACCACTATACTTTCTTACAAATCCCGGATATTCAAGAAGCAGCCCTATGCTTTCAGGAAATGATATGTCTTTTCCAATTATTTTTTCATCAATTTTAACATATCCTTCATCCGGATTTATAAGTCCGCTTATTGCTCTCATAAGCATTGTCTTACCGCTTCCGTTTCTTCCGCACATCCCATATATTTTACCGCTTTCCATTTTTATATTTATATTTAATAATATTTAATAAAATATTCTTTTTTATCTTTTTTGTATAATTCGATATTTCAATCTGCATTAAATCACCACTCCTTTCAGGATTTATGCAGATTCAGACTTATTCTGTTTATTTGCCCTACTTTTATATATTCAAAAAATAATTCTTCATCTGTGTTATTAACTACATAATAACATTTCCATTTCTGTGTTTCGCCAGCCTCTATCGTCCTTACTATTGAATCAATCTTTCCCTCCGGCTGTAAACGCCTTGTATAATAATAATTCATCATCATTTTCTGCATAATTCCATTAACACTGCACAACTGCCCCATTACCGCTGTTTTTCTTTCACCTGAAATATTTTTCACCAACAATTCTGTCTCTATGACCTTATAATCTTCATCCGGATTATATCTCATTTTTAATGCAGCATCTTTATCATCCGCCTTGTACGAATCACGTTCACGGCCGATTTGTGTGCTGTCTATATAATTTTCCCACTCTGCTTTTTCATAAACTTTTACTGAATCCAAACATATCTGATATTCATCTGTATTAACCGTATCACCAATATTGTAATTATGTATTTTTACTGACGGATATACTTTATTAACATATATTATTCTTATAAAAATGGATGCAGCCGCAGCAAACACGCATAAGTACACAATTATTTTTCTTATCTTCATCTAAATTACATCCTTTTTTACTTTCATAAAAAACAGTAAATCCACCACAAACACTATAAATATCTGAACTGCCACATATACAGCAATGTCTTTATACAACAGCATCATTCCTGATGTTGTCATCAAGGATGCCGTTGAGCCAAATAAATATTTCATAATAAAGCTGCTGCCATAATATACTAAAAACGGTACAAGTATCACTGCATATTTATTTTCTTCAAAGAATCCAACTGTCAGACACAGACAATTAAGCAGTCCAAATAATATAAATACATATGTTATGTAAATTATCACGTACAATTCCGGATGTTTGTAAAAAAGTTCTGCAAACACTGCTCTTTTTCCAACTGAATAAAATGATACTGAATACACAGGAATACCCCATGGTGCAACGCACATGCTTATAATAAGGCTTGCCACAATCGGTATTGCCGCAATCGTTCCTCCATTTATAAATGTAACTATAAATTTTGTAATATAATAATCTTTTTTATTTTTACATCTTAAAATCAACTGATTAATCAATCCGCTCCTCTTATCCTCGACATATGATGAACCATATGGTATTGCCGCCATTACAGGTATCAGGACTTTATAAACATAATAATATTTGCTGACATCTCCATGATTTGGCATCCAAAAGTACAAAGATGTCACAACTGCATTTGACTCAAATACATTCGTGTACCCCGGCTCAATTTTCTCCGCACACTGTGCCAGGTCTATCGCACCTCCAAGCCACGAAGTTCCTACCAGGTCTAGTAATGCAATAAGACATCCTGCCAATGCCATGAGCAGAAATTTTTTATTTCTAAATGCCCTCATGCACTCTATCTTGAATATTTCTTTCACTTTTTTCTCCTCATTTATTCTCAGACATTTTTATTGTCTGTTAATGTATATTCTGTACCCTCCATTATCATATGTTACTTCTTTTTCGCCATCCCATCTCCTGCTGGCATGTGAATCATCGTTTCCAATAACGAGGTTCTCATCATCTGCATACTCTTTAGGCGTTCTGAACACACAGGTGTATGATATCTCGCTATTAGATTCGATGTATACGCGAAAGAAATGTTTCGACCAATCATCTGTTCTGACAAAGCCCATATCCGTATTAATTTTTCCATTATCAGCGGGCACATTTGCTAAAGTATATCCTTCAACATCTGTATCAAACGACATATCTACAAGTGTAAATTTATCATTTAAAGCATCATCATAGATTCCGTTATCTAACATAATTTGACATATTGGTTTAACTTTAAATAATCCTGCCTTTTCACTTATATTTTTTAAATTAATACGAAATATAATATAACAATATTCATCCCTAATTTTATTTTTATTAATAGAATTAATTTTTATTAATGCCTTGCCATCAATATTATTATTTACATCTGAAATATCTTTAATTATTTCACAATAATATATTTTCTGATTAATACGACCCACTTGATATTTAAAAAATGTTGCCTTATCAACAAACATAAATGAATTATAATCTGGCTTTTTTATTTCGTTTTCAAGGGAATCTGCAGCAATAACCCGATTATAATTATCTTTATTTTCTATTTCAAACAACATCTCTTTATCTTGCAATAAGCTTACAAATATAATTACTAAAATACTCAATACAATAAACATTATAATTTCTTTTTTTAAATTATATTTAATCAGCCGTTTCATTTCTCCGCTTATCCTCATTTAATTTCTAATTAATCATCTTTATCAGTACAAAACCATACTATAAACTGTGTATAATCCTCCTCATAAGATTCACCTAATAGCCCTGCATTTGCGAATCCATTCTGCTTTACTGTATTCAAAATAGAATATGTATCACCTGTATTCATTACATGTCTCCAACTATAATTAGAACAAAGTGTCCAGTCATCACCATTCCTGTTAGCACTGTTACTTCCAATTGCAGATATGCATAAAGGATAATTCGTTCTTACACAATTAGCTATTATATCTGACTCATTATCCTTTGGATAGCAAAGTGATGTATCAAAGTCAATTCCTTCCCATCCATGTGTAAACAAAAAATCTTCATGGTCCGTATTATTTGCTTTCGCAATATTACCTGAAGACCCAGCACTGACTCCGGCTGCAACTGCCGCACATAAAATCACTGCTGTTCTGAGTGTTTTTTTCACACCAGACTTTTCTTTTGTACTACGCTTTTCTTTCGTACTTTTTGTCATTTTTGAGTTTTTCAAACTCATCTGTTTTCCTCCTTAATTAGAATTTTGTATCCGGATTACGGGTATTACCATATCATAAAAAAAGAGGATTTTTTCAAAAGTGTCAAAAACAGCAGTCTAGTGGTCAAAATTAGCATGTAATATATCACGCTGATTAATCATGTACTGCTTTATATATACAAAATAATATCTGCAATAAACTTTTTATTTTCTGTTTTAATAATCAGTTCACCATGATATTTCTCAACAGTATTTCTTACATTTGCCAGTCCTATTCCATGTTCAAACGAATCATCTTTTGTTGTGACAGGCAATACGTTTTTTGTTACATTAATATTATTGGCATATGCGTTCATAACCAATATTGACATAACTCCGCGATTATATTTTATATTTATATTAATACTTCTTTCTTTTTCATCACATTCAAGTGATGCCCTGATTGCGTTATCCAGAATATTGCCAAGTATAACCGCAATATCATATCCATCCTTAATAATCCCTGCTGGAATTGTAATATCTGTTTCTGTTTTTATATTACTATCTTGGGCTTCATTAATTTTATTATTTAAAATCGCATCGAGTTCTATGTTTCCTGTATCAATTTTCTGCTCATTTTCATGTGCAATGTCTGCCAGCTTTTGCATATATAATTTTAATCTGTCATAATTTTTATCATCAAGCATCTGCTCCATGACAATCATGTGATTCCTCATGTCGTGGCGTATTCTTCTCATTTTTTCGTTCGTCTCCGCCATTGTGCTGACCTGATTTTTAATTGAATTATATTGCTCAACCATTGCCTTTTTATTTAAAGCTATCTTATATTGTTTTATAAATTCATTATAAAATACTATCATCAGAATATTAATTACAACAATTACAAAAAACATTACAAGCTTTTCTTTATCATTAAATGATGCATTATTTAACATGTAAATTGTAAATGAAAAATACAATACCGGTATTATTATTATGAGAATTCCGGTAAATGTTACTGTTGTTTCTTTCATTTTGAGATACGCTTTAAATACTATATACTCTATGGCTGTAAACATTATATACGTTTCATATCCATCATCACAGCCTTTCATAAACATATATGTAAATGTATACAAGACGACAAGTGCTACAAGCACAGCACAATTTGTACCAAACATTTTCTTTTTATCAACATTATAATTTACCGACAATGCCATAAATCCAAGAAATACTATAGCAGGAAACAATATCATTGCATATGGAAATAACATCATGTCCATAAGAAGAAATACATATACAGCATTTGTCAATATATTAAGAAGCACCCTCTTACATCTTTCTCCATATATATCTGTCGCCAGATCATTTGCAACAAAACAGCTGAAGGCACATACTGCCAAATTAATTACAATCCTATACTGCATGATTTTTTTATTTCTTCCCTTCTCTGCCTGCTGACCGGCAAAATTACATTATCATCAAGCTCGACATTATCGTATGAATATTTTCTTATATAAATATTGTTTACAATATATGATTTATGAATAAATAAAAATCCAAATCCTTTTACACGCTCATATATATCATTTAATTTTCCTTTTAATTTATATTCGCCACCACTGTAATGAACAATAATATATCTTCCACTGCTTTCAATATATCGGATTTCACTCACCGGAATTCGTAGCAGTTCCTTTCTGGCTTCAAGTATAAGAATATGTTTATTCGTATTTATTAGTTCTGCTGCTGTTTTCATAATTTTTTCTATGTCATTTTCATCAAATGGTTTTATCAGAAAATTCATAGGTCTTATTTCAAACAAATCCATTGCATATTTATTTTCAGATGATATAAAAACAATCTGTGTTATATTATCTTTCAAATCATTTCTTATAATTTTACCAACTTCAACGCCGGACTTTACCGGCATCATAATATCAAGAAAAATCAAATCATATCTTTTCCCCGCCGATAATTTCTCTGATAATTTTACGCTATCCGTATAAACTTCAATATCATAATTTTCACTTTGATTTTTCTCTAATGAATATAAAATTCTCATCAGTCTTTTTGTAATCAGTTCTTCATCATCACATATACCAATTCTTAACATTTTCGTTACCAAACTCCTACGAATTCAGGATATTCCAGTCCTAAAACTTCAAAATATTTTATTTTATCTTAGCAACAAAAAATATTGCACTCAAGGGTCTGATTTTTTATAAAATGTATGCAATTGCATGTAATGTATATAATCAATAAAAAAACATACATTTCTGAACCTTGCCACAATTGGTAAATTCAAAAATGCATGTTTCTATTAATTAATCTTCAATACCGGAATATTTTTCTGACTGAACTTTGATAAGCTGTGCATCATCAAAATAATTTATCTTCATCGATGCTTTTACTTCATTAAGCGTCTGCTGTGCAGCTTCATATGCTGCTTCTGTACCTTTTCTTAATATCTCATATACACCCGGAATATCTTTCTCATATTCATGACGTTTATTACGGATTGGTTCAAGCTGCTTCTGAAGTACATTATTTAAGAACTTCTTAACTTTTACATCTCCAAGTCCACCCCTGCGGTAATGGTCTTTTAACTCATCAAGATTATTATAATCAGGAAGGAATTCCTTGAAATCTTCTTCTGAACTGAAAGCATCAAGATAAGTAAATACACAGTTACCTTCAATCTTACCTGGGTCTTCAACTCTGATATGGTCTGGATCTGTATACATGCTCATAACTTTACGTTTTACTTCTTCAGGTGTATCTGAAAGATATATGCAATTGCCAAGAGACTTGCTCATCTTAGCTTTTCCATCTGTACCCGGAAGTCTGAGACAAGCCTTATTATCAGGAAGAAGAATATCCGGCTCAACAAGTGTTTCACCATATACAGAATTAAACTTTCTTACAATCTCTCTTGCCTGTTCGAGCATTGGTTCCTGATCTTCACCAACAGGTACTGTTGTTGCCTTGAATGCAGTGATATCTGCAGTCTGGCTGATAGGATATGTAAAGAATCCAACAGGTATGCTTGCCTCAAAATTACGAAGCTGAATTTCACTCTTAACTGTAGGATTTCGCTGGAGTCTTGATACAGTAACAAGATTCATATAATAAAATGTAAGCTCTGTAAGCTGTGGAATCTGTGACTGGATAAAAATATTAGTCTTTGAAGGATCAAGCCCACATGAAAGATAATCAAGTGCGACTTCAATTATGTTTTGTCTTACTTTTTCCGGATTATCAGCATTGTCTGTAAGTGCCTGTGCATCCGCTATCATAATAAATATTTTATCGAATTCACCTGAATTCTGTAACTCTACTCTTCTTTTTAAAGAACCTACATAGTGACCAAGATGAAGTCTTCCTGTTGGTCTGTCACCTGTAAGTATTATCTTAGGATTATTATTTTTTTTATCATTGCCCATAGAACTGCTGTTAGACATAACGTCTCTCCCTTCTTAATGTTCGTATTAAATGTATTTTAACACAATTATTTCAAAATAACAATTGATAAATCTTGCAAATACATGTAGAATAGCATACAGAAAAAAAATTAGGAGGCATACTATGAAGCATCTACTTAACCCACTTGACTTTAGTGTGGAAGAGCTTAATGAATTACTTGATTTAGCAAGAGATATATCAAATAATCCACAAAAATACAGCCACGCATGTGATGGCAAAAAGTTAGCAACACTTTTTTATGAACCAAGTACCAGAACCAGACTCAGTTTTGAGGCCGCTATGTTAAATTTAGGCGGTTCTGTTCTTGGTTTTTCTTCTGCCAACTCAAGTTCAGCATCAAAAGGTGAAAGTGTCTCTGACACAATCCGTGTAATTTCATGTTATGCAGATATCTGTGCCATGCGTCATCCAAAAGAGGGTGCACCAATGGTAGCTGCCCAGAAATCACGTATTCCTGTAATCAATGCCGGTGATGGTGGTCATCAACATCCAACACAGACTCTTACAGACCTTATGACAATACGTGAGCTTCGAGGCTCACTTGACAATTTTACAATTGGTCTTTGTGGAGACTTAAAATTTGGACGTACTGTTCACTCACTTATCAATTCACTTATCAGATACAAAAATGTAAAGTTCATACTCATTTCACCTAAAGAACTTCGTGTACCTGACTACATAATTGATACTTTAAAAGAAAATAATGTTGAATATGAAGAAGTTGAAAAACTTGAAGATGTAATGCCTCAACTTGATATTCTTTATATGACAAGAGTCCAGCGTGAGCGTTTCTTCAATGAGGATGAATATCTTAGAATGAAAAATTTCTACATACTTAATAAGGAAAAAATGGCTCTTGCAAAAGAAGATATGTATGTGCTCCACCCACTTCCTCGTGTAAATGAAATTTCTGTAGAGGTTGATGACGACCCTCGTGCCGCATACTTCAAGCAGGTTCAGTATGGCGTATATGTAAGAATGGCTCTTATACTTACTTTACTCGGTCTCAATAAATAACAATAAGAAAAAACAAGGAGGACAAATCCTCTCCTCACAGGAGTTCGGATTTTTCCTTCGGAAAAACAAGGAGGACAAATCCTCTCCTCACAGGAGTTCGGATTTTTCCTTCGGAAAAACAAGGAGGATTTTATGTTAAACGTAGGACAATTAAATGAAGGTTTCGTGCTTGACCATATAGAAGCCGGCAAATCTATGATGATTTATAATAATCTTGGACTTGACAAACTCGACTGCTGTGTTGCCATCATCAAAAATGCACGCAGCAACAAAATGGGCAAAAAAGACATCATTAAAATTGAAGGTGGTCTTGATCTTGTAGACCTCGATGTATTAGGCTTTATCGACCACAATATCACAGTAAACATAATTAAGGATGGTCAGATTGTTGAAAAGAAAGCTCTTTCTCTTCCGACACAGATTACTAATGTAATTAAGTGTAAAAATCCTAGATGTATTACTTCTATCGAACAGGAATTAGACCATGTTTTCATTCTTACTGATGAAGAAAAACAGGTTTACCGCTGCAAATATTGTGAAGAAAAATATTCAAGATAATTTTAATACAAAAAAGCTCCGCCCGGCATATAATGGTGTGCTACCTGTCAATAGGACAATAAAAAATAATAAATTTTTGTATCGTCAG